>Ga0210379_10000029_pt1 | contig 32427 bp, 32 predicted proteins | sample PLMedo_2_FD_155468 | JGI IMG/M metagenome (GOLD analysis project Ga0210379, IMG submission 155468) | Groundwater sediment microbial communities from an aquifer in East River, Colorado, USA - PLM4_32_coex redo | ecosystem: Environmental > Terrestrial > Soil > Riparian zone | place: USA: East... | reverse complement strand
GATCTAGAAATTGAGCGCTACGCAAAGGTTGACGCGGCCGGCTCCTTGCGAGTGTTCACCGCTCGTGACGGTGATGAGCTGCTCGGCTTTGCAATTTTCACGGTCTCCGTTCACCCGCACCATCGGACAGAGCTTTGGGGTTTCGTAGACAAGATGTGGATCGCCGAAACGGTGCGCCATACCAGTTTCGACGGGCATCCCTTGGCGACTCATCTGTTGGCCGATTCGGAAAGGTCGTTGCACCGCGAGGGCGTGATAGCGATCCGAGGCGCAGCCAGCGCAGACGAGGAGGCGGTGTATCGCTCCCTTGGTTATGAGGCTGTCGAGATCATATTCGAACGGCGCACGACTGCGATCTTGGATTCGTAAGGAGTAGCCAATGGGCATTACACCGGCCGTTGCATCGATAGGAATGGCGGTACTCGCGGGCGGCTCGTCCATCATGGGCGGCATTGCCGACAACGCATCGTCACGCGCCGAGGCCAAGCAATACGAGGCGAATGCCAAGCTGGCCAAGCTCGGGTCGGAACAGCAAGCGGCAGAGCGTCAACGGGACTTGCTCTCGACGCTCTCAACCATTCGCGCGATCACCGCGTCACGGGGGCTTGATCCATCGTCGCCCACTGGATTGGCAATCAACGACCGGCTTACGTCAGACGCGGGCGCCGCCATGTCCATCGACCGGCTGAACTCGCTCAATCAGCAGAGCCAATATCACGGGGCTGCGGCGGTCTCACGCGCTCGCGGTCGCGTCTCGCTGTTGCGCGGATTTCTGGAGGCGGGCGCATACGGCGCCCAAGCGTTTGCGAAGACCGGAGCGCCGGGTGACGGCAAGAAATGACAACGGTTAGCGCAGCTCCCCCTCTAATGCGGTTTGTTCCGGCAGGAATCACGCTCCGACGATTCCTGCTGGATCACGCATTCGTCACGATCCTTCGCGGACCATGGGGCTCGGGGAAGTCGGCGGCGTGCGTGGCCAAGCTGTTCCAAGCCGGCGCGCATCAAGCGCCCGATCGTCGCGGCGTACGCCGCACACGATGGCTCGTGGTTCGGAACACCTATCCCGACCTTGCGGAGACAACCGTCCGCACATGGCTGGATTGGTTCCCGGAAGAAATTTACGGGCCGATGAAAAAATCGCGCCCGATGTCGCACATGATCCGGCTGCCCGGACCTCCGGATGCTGGAAGGCCTACCACGATCGAGATGGAAGTCGTGTTTCTCGCTCTCGATGACGAGGATGACCGCAAGAAGCTCCTCTCGATGGAATACACCGGAGCATGGATCAACGAGGCGCGCGAGATTTCAAAGCCGATCATCGATGACATTATCGGCCGAACCGAGCGTTACCCGTCCATGCGCGATGGCGGCTGCACGTGGGGCGGCGTCATCATGGACTCGAACGCGCCAAGCGAGACGCATTGGCTCCCGATCATGATGGGCGAGGTTCCTGTTCCCGAATGGATGGACGAGGAGCAGCGCGACTCCCTCAAGAAGCCCGATGATTGGCACTACTTCACGCAGCCGGGCGCTTTGCTGGAGGTGAAGGACGAGCACGGCAAGGTGACGGGATACGAACCGAATCCGCTCGCGGAAAACATCGCCAATCTGAAAGGCGGTCACGATTGGTACCTGCAACGCCTCGGGGGAAAGACCCGCTCGTGGATCAGCGTCAACTTTCTCAACAAGCTCGGCGTGCTTCAGGCTGGCAAAGCTGTTTGGCCGACGTTCTCGAAAGAGAAGCACGTCGCAGCGAAGCCCATCCCATTCGAACCGGGACTTCCCCTCTATGTCGGTGTCGATCAAACCGGGCGCTCACCCGCCGCGATCTTCGGACAGGTGAGGAACGGCCATTGGTTCATCCTCGCCGAGAGAATCGGCGTTGACGTGAACAACGAGCAGTTCGCGCCCGTCGTGAAACGCAAGATCGCGGAGCTTGCTGCGTCGGTGGGCAAGTCGATCGCGGTGGTAACATCGATGTTCTACCGGGATCCCCATATGGAGCGGTCTCAGCAAGATGATCGCACAGCGGACGCGATCTACTTGAAGCACGGCATCCGCCTGATCCCGGCACCGGGGGGCAACACGATCAAAACGCGCCTCGACACGGTCGAGGTACTTTTCGATAACGGGAAAATCACGATCTCGCCGACATGCCCCATGCTGATCGCGGCCTGTGATGGCGGCTACCACTATCGCAAACTGAAGGTCGCGGGCGCGGAAGTCTACAGCGAGGTTCCCGAGAAGGACTCCTATTCGAACCCAGCCGATGCTCTGCAATACCTTCTGCTGGGTGCCGGCGAGGGGCGAAATCTCGTGCGCGGTAGTGAGCGGCCGAAGGCGACGAACACCGTGCGCCACTTCAATGTGCTTGACCGCGGCGCGACCGCGAAGACGCGGGCTCAGGTGCTGGTGAGGCGGTAGGAGAATGTCTTGTCACGCGCAGACGGGACTAATGCACTTGGCCGCGCTTGGTTTGCTATTCTTCGGATCAATAGGCGGTGTCTGGGCTCAAAGACCGGTGGTAATTGAGGCTGGGCACGTCCAGGGCTTCCTTCAAAGTGTTTCCGGCCCAATCCAGCTCCCAGCAAAAACATGTCTCTTGGCGGCCTCTGAAAACGTCATCGTATTGAAGGGTGCCGACGAGAAATACACGATCAGCGTAGGGCAGCGTAAACGGTCTGGGCTTCCAGTCGCCGCGAATCTCAACTTTGACCGTAGGGCTGAAATAGCCCCCGGAAGCGATTGCGCGCTCCTTGAGCCTTTGTTCCGTCAAACCAAGGAGGTCATTCGTTGTCGGCACTTTGCCGTTTGCGACGATCCCGCAGCGGTAGCTTTTCAGGATGGCCGGAGTTTTTCCGAGATTGTCGAAGATGGGCTGAACAACGCAGGATTTGGTCTCGCCCGGATTTTCAGGAAATGGCCCGCCCCGAAAATCCCTGGTGTCTCTGAGGAAGAGGTAGGCCCTTTCGACATTGGGCAATGCATCAGCGGACTTCTTGGCGGCGTCAGCAGCCTTGCCGGTCACCGAGTGCAAAACGTAAGTGAAATAAGCAATAGCGATTGTAGCCAGGGCGGTAATCAGCACGCTGTAAGCATCAAGGGTTTCCATGACCTTGATGAGAAAGAATGGCGCGATGCTATAGGCGGTGCATTGTTTTTGTCCGGCCTCGGCTACTTCGCATATCTGGTAATATGGGGGACTCGCACTAAGCGCCACTCCAATGGCGATCCCGACCACAAAGGGCGCGACTAGCAATGCCCACAACGGGGCACGCCCTAGCAGCCGCGCAGCACCCGCGCCGAAGATGTCGCTCATGCCCGCCCCCCGGCGTTTATCGCGATAGAGGCAGTCTATTGTGTGCTTGGGTGCAAAGGCAAAAAGTGGATTACCGGCCGGCTTTCTGCCCCTCGCAGATCGAGTGGGCGGCGCTGATGCACTCGTTGCAGAAAACGAAACCGCCCATCTCGACAAACACTCGCACCTCACGCCCGTTCTTTCGACACGAGCGGCAGCGCACGACGACGGCCGGCGGCTCGACTTGCTTCGCAGCCTCAAGGCCGCGTCGAACAGAGGCGCGGCGCGCTTCGATTTTGGAACGGTCGCCCATTATCCCACAGTCCGATCCAATCTTAGCTTCACAAGCCGTTCAAAGCGCGGCATGCAATCGTCCACAAGTTCGATGTTCTGCGGCTTCGGAGCCTTTGCCATGTCGACGCCTCCCGACCTACCTCCCCACGTGCATGCCGCACTTAAGCAACGTGGCGATGACCTTGGTCTGTACTGCGACTACATGCGGCTGATTAAGCGTCGCACCGATTTGCTCGCAAGACTACTTCAAGACCGACCGGCTAACATCCCTGAGTTCGCCATTGGCGAGCTTTGCGTCCTGCAACTGCGGATGATCTGCGAGTTAATTGCCCTTGCGTGCCTTGCCGTCCATCGCGAAGCCCCAGGTGCGAGGAGTGACGGGCTCCCGGATGATACTCGCGCAGTCAAAATTCTAAACCGCCTAGAGACGCTGCACCCTGGATTTTATCCACACCCCTTCGAACCCCAGGGGATTTCGCGGGTGCCCATACAATCGGGGTACCTAACGAAGTTGGAACTGAAACATCTCTGGCGGAGATGTAGTGATTACCTCCACGAAGGCACGTTGAATGAACCCACCGTATCAAAGACGCCTGTCCAGGCTCCAGAGGTGGCGGAAGCCCACAACAAGATCATCTCGTTGCTGAGCAACCACTGGATTCAAATGTGTGAGCCCATGTGGACTGTGACCATTCGAATGCAAGGTGAAAACGGACAGGTGAACGGAACTATGGATTTCGCCGCTCAAATTGGAGCCCCTCATTCTCCGACCGCGTCAAGTACCTAAGCCCCCTCGCGAAGTCCCGCACCAAGAGTGATTAGCGCCAGAACCAGAACCTTATGGCCCGCCGAACGTCGACATGGCCCGCAATATCGTCGAAGGGAATCCAATTCACGCACGCGACGACGATTGCGATAGCCGCTAGGGCGAGGATGGCTGGCCTCATCACCTGAACGACGAGAGGCCCGCGACGATAGCGAACAGATAAACGAGCAGGAAGCCGCCGACCGTCAATGCGAGTAGTCGCATGGGCGTTGGGGGACGAAACCGGAATGCTCTATCGCTCATCACGTTAGGAGGAAGATCGCCGCGAGTAGGCCGAGCAACCATTTCCAAGCTTTCGCCGCCAAGACCGTTTCCGCGAATCACGGGTCCTGATCGTATGGACAAACGGCCAAAAGAAAAGGGCGCGACCGAAGCCGCGCCCTCCGTTAGCGAACGATCTTTTACTGCTGTGCCTTTAGCGCCTCATCGAAATTGCGATCTGACGCCTCCTGCCGGCAGCGGGCCCGGATTTCGTCCATCAGCTTGCTATGCGATAGCGGCGGCGAATCGGAGAAGCTCGGGTTTGCCGTCATCCCGAGATGCAGAGCTTGGACGCCCGCTACCATCTTCCGGAAAAGCACAGCCGGCTGATCGGGATCATGCGCGCCGAAGTCCATGAACTCGTCGACGGTGTCGACATACTCAAAGATTGCCGCGAGCCCGGCGAAGGTGGTCGGGCGGGTTTCGCCGAACTCCTGCAAGGTGACGTGGTAAGCGCCGCAAAGCTGAAACTGCTTCTCGTCCTCAGGACTTCCATCAACGCCGGCACCCGGCAAGTTGCATGCTGCGGTGTACTCAAGCCACGCTGACCAATTGCGGGCGATCACGTCATAGATCGGGTCAACAGTCTCAACGGTCGGTTGCGGAGCCATCCCCTCAAAAAGCGGCTTAAGCGGCTCGCTGATGTCGTCATAGAAGTGTGGCCACCACCTCAAGACATGGGCGGCGAGGGCTCGTGCACCCTCGATCGTGGTGGGCGCTGTGGCGAATAGCCTGCGCTGAGCCTCTTGTCTCGCATTGGCGACGCTGACCGGAATGTCCGTTTCCTTGCCGCAAGAGGCCAACTCGGCAGCGCCTGCGGCATCGGCTGCGGTAATGAGCGGAAAGATCGGGTCGCTCGCCTGTACCGGCTGGATGCGCCCTAGGGACGCGAAGAGCGGCCCGAAATGGTCGGTGTCATCATGTTCAAGATACTCGGTCCAGTGCTGTGCAAGGTGAACCCCCAACGCGCGCACACCGTCGAACGTCTGAGGCACCGTCTCATAGAGCCGATCGCGAGCCTCGGTCTGTACGTCGGCCGCGTCGTCTAGTTCTTCATCGGTGTGCTCGCGCGCCTCGATGGCGTTTACGTTCGCACGCGCTGTGGCATGGTCGGCGATGGCTTTGAAAATCGGGTCTGCAGTGTTGCTGTGCATGTTCATGGCCGTTCTCACTTCTTGCGGTTGATGGTATTGCCGGTCAGGCGCGCTTCGATTTCGTCGCGCTTCTTTCGCGCCTCGCCCCGGTTGCTGCGCTCCCAGGTCTCAACGTCCCTGATCAGGGCGGCGTGCTCGGTCGGTGGCGGTTTGAAGAAATTGGACTTGCCCCCGTTCGTCTGAACCGTCCGCAACAGGCGCGGCAGCTCGGTACAGAAGTGAGCGGGAAGGTCCTCAAAGAGGCCGTGATCGTTGCTGATCAGGCTGATGTATTCCGCGAAAGAACGGAGCCCGGGCAACGTCGTCGGTTGGGTTTTCAGTAGGGCACCGGTTGAGCGCTCAAGTGCAGCCGCTGCGCGGTCATAGGCCCGGCCGCACCGCGTGTATCCGTTCGCGTCTTCCAGCGCTTTCCAATCGCGATTCGCCTTGCTTAGCGCGGTGTGCAGCCGAGCGCGCTCTTTCCTGATGGCCGCTTGCCGTTTGAGCACCGTCCCCCGAGCGGCTTCGCGCCGGGCCTGCTCGATCGCCCCACGCGCCCATTCATCAAGCTGCTTGTGCTCCGAGAAGGCGCTCCAGCCGCAATAGCCAAAGTCCTTCCTTGGCGGATCGATCTTGGCGTAGCCGGGTATCTCACGGTTGTTCCGTTGCCCGGCTGTGTATTCGGACAGCATGCAGGCGACGAAGTGGCGGCGGATGGCCGGGTAGACAGGGTCAACTTGGGCGCCCTTCGCTTTGGTGGCGCGAGGGCGCGGGGTATTCTTCGTCTTAGCTCGTGTCGCCATGGGTTTGCTCCTTTGGGCGGCTGCGGGTTAGGGCCAGTCGGGAGCTGATACCTCTCGGCTGGTCCGCATGTAATGACATGCAGTATTGCGCTATGTCAATACATGCCATATATGCCAGCTATGCCGCTGGTTCACGATCACCCTTTCCAGATGCGGGCTTCCAAGGAATTCTTGGAGAAGCTCGACAACTGGCGGCGCGCTCAGCCTGATCTACCGTCTCGCGCGGAAGCGATCCGTCGCCTCGTCGAGCTGGGGCTGAAGGCGAAGGGGCGGAAGTGAGCGGTTGGTCGCTCGAGGCCGCGATCACGATGGAACGGCGTCATATTCTAGAGGGCGAGGAGAGGGTCTCCCGACAAGAAGCGCTCGTTCGACAACTCATTGGGCAAGGACACGGTGAACTCGCGATCGCGGCTACCGATCTGCTGGGTCGCCAGCGTGAATTCGTGGCCGTGGCGAAGGAGCGTCTGCGGACTTTAGAGCAGCGCCGCGTAGGGCCGCCGTCGCGAAATTAGCAAGCGTCACCGCCCCGCCATGAGTCTCGCCAGCGACGGCGCCTGGACGAAGCCGCCCGTCGCCACTGGCACAGCAGCAGCACGCGCCTGCTTGGGCGCCGGCACGCGGTAGTGGCCATGCCGGGTCCGCTCGATCGCGCCTTGGTGGCAGAGGTTGCTGACAGCGTTCCCCACCCCAGCGATGCTGACGTCGTAGAGTTCGGCGCGCAACTCCTGAAGCCCGATGCCCCCGGGTCGGGACGCGATAACGGTAAGGACGCGATCGTGGATGGTCATGGCGGGCCGCGTACGCTACGCCCGCCAAGTCCCAGCCTCAAGCAACCGCGTAGGAAGCCCGTACAGCCGCACTCACTCGGGTCGATGCCGAGCTTCACGAGCCGGGCTCAGTGTTTCGAAGTTTCGCCTGAAGGCTTCAGGATCGTGTCGAGGCCTTTGGACCCGTCAATCACTTCAAGAACAGCCGCGTCCTTCTCGGCAGGGTGCGGAACAATCCCCGGCGCGCTACCCTCGGGGATCAAGATTCGGAACTGCGGCGTTCCATAAATCCGGTATCGTTTGCGTGGCATCTGCTTCACCGAATCAAGAAGGCGTCTCTGCGATTCTGCCGCCTATTTTGCCGCCGAACTACATGGGAATAGACGTGAAGGGCGGTGAAAAGGCGTGGCGAGTGCGCCTCAGATACCAAACAAATAGGGGCAATCAGGGGGTGGCAGTGACTGCAAGGGGTGTGATCTAGAGACTTTCAAGACCGGTGCCTTAAACCACTCGGCCACCCGTCCGCACTCTGACAGATCAATTACTTAGCGGTTCCGCAAACGAGAACAAAACGATTTTGCTACCCAAATTGCTATCGAATGGGGGGATCAAAGCGCAGAGGGACGCTGACAGTCCCACCTCGATGGGACCGATAACGAGTTATCAACAGCCACGCGCGCACCACCTTTCGAGACATGCCTTTGAAGGTGGTAAAAATGCTCATCGAATCGATGGGTAAAGCGTGAGCGAAATCCAGCATTTCGAACACCTGAGACGGCGTCAGACCCGCCACAAATTGTCCCCTAAGGGCAAGCTGCTAATCGGTATCGCAATGATGGGCCTCGCTACTTCCCTCTTATGGGTGCCCGAACCGCTAGCGTCGCTCGGTCCCGCGCGCACGAACGCTCAGCAATTGAAATTCGCGCCGTCCGCGTTCTCCGTGGACCGCGACTGCGATTACTTCCGCACGCAGGGCGAGGCGCAGGCGTTCTTCGAGCAGGCTGGCCCCAATGATCCGCACCGGCTCGATGACGACGGCGACGGGCTCGCCTGCGAGTTTGACCTGTTGGGTTTGTTCGGAAGGTGAAGCGCCGCCCTCGCGTGCAAGGGCGCGGAGGTCTAAGCGGCAATCACGTAAACGACGCGACCCCCGCGATGACAGCGAACAGATAGACCAGCAGGAAACCGCCGACCGTCAATGCGAGTAGCCGCAGGGGCGTTGGTGGATGAAACCGGAATCCTCTATCGCTCATTCACGCTAACGCCGCTCGATCCCGACCACTGGTGGCACGACGGTGACACATTCTAAAGGGGCGCAATGTGGCTCCAGATCCACTCCCATCGGGTGCGGAATTCAATCCATTCATCGTCCGACAGTTTGCGACCTACTGTCATCTCGGCGGCCTCACGAGCGTTCCTTGGGCCGAAGAGGAACTCAGCGGCCGCAAGCATGCCGAAGACCGCAAGCTGATCCTCAGGGAAACGCTTGAGGAATTCCGCCGCACGCTGTTGCCGTGCGCGCCTTGCATTCCATGGGAGCATTGTGGGCCCCCCGCCCGAGCTTGACCGCCATACTAAAGCCGCTACGTTGGCTGCTCGAACACCTCTCGCTGTCGGTACAGAGATATCCACAGCATCGCGACCCGCATAAGTAAAAGGGCGCGACCGAAGCCGCGCCCCCGCGAGTTTTGCCAAGACGCTACCGGAGTGACACCACTTCCCGCGAATACTTCAGGCAAAGCGCGCCAAAGTGATACGGGATGGATACGAGGCGAGACGGGTTCCAGAGACTTTCAAGACCGGTGTATTAAACCGCTCTACCACCCGTCCGCGTTGCAGGATCAATAATTTAGTGTGCAGCGCAGTGCCACCCAAATCGAAATCAGGCCACCGCGTGACGGCGCGAGCGGGATTCCGTACAGTGGACTCACATCCACTAAGGAATCAGGAGACATGTCGTTCAAGTCGATTGCTGTGGTTCTGAGCTGCCTCGTCATGATGCAAGGCCCTGCTTGGTCTGCTTCGGACTCAACCCCGCGGCCGCCGGCGTCCGCGACAAACGCGGCCTCCCCGTTGCCGCCCGCGGGCCCCGCCACCGTCAAGCAGGCGCAGGGCATGGATTGGAGCGGCCCACTCCTTGGAGCGGCCGTGACCGCCGGGATTTTTTTGGCCGTTCTCCTGCTGATCAACGACGACGCGGAAGGCCCCTTTACGACCACAACGTCGCAATAGGCTCCCGTCTCCGCCTCCCGGCTGGCCGCCGACTGGCGGCGACCGCTAGGCTTGTGGCATTCTCCGCCCCCAGCGGAGGAAATCAGAAAGGCAGATCCATGCGCATCGTTCCGATCGTTCCGGCGGTCTTGGCTTTATTCGTGTCCGGCGTGGCTTTCGCGCAGGCGTGGGACATCTACACCAATCGCGAGAACTTCTTCACTTTGAACCTTCCGAGCGATCCGGCGGAGTCCAGCACTCCGTACAAGACGGCAAAGGGCACCAATCTCACGATGAAGACCTGGACGTCCCAGGCGCCCGCGGGAACTCTGCTCGGCGGGACATATGCGCTGCATGTCATCGACTATTCGAATGCGACCGGCGAGCTCGCGACCGCCATCGAGGAAGCGGCGAAGACGTACCGCACGAAAGGCACCGTGAAGTACGAAGGCGTCAACATGCTGGATAACCACCGCAGCTGGCGCCAGACGGTGGAGACCGCGAACCAGCGCATCCTCACAGAGATTCTCGTTGCAAAAAACAACCGGCTCTACATCTCCGAAGCGACGACCGCGATCAACGCGCCCGTGCCCGCGCAATTCCAGGCGTCGCTCCAGATCCTGGATGAGAACGGCGTCCGCATCCGCTATGCGCGCGTCGAGTCCAACATCCCCGGCGAAGTCGTTCCGGTGACGCCGCAGAACACAAGACGCGTGTCGGACGAGATCGGCGCTAATGTCGCGGGCGTTTGGAGCAATCCCGGCGGGTCCTGCCAGACGGCCTATTTCAAGTCGGGCGAGCGCGTTAAGTCCACGCGCGGCGAAGAGGCGATGGTCGGCACCGTCACCAATGCGGGCATGACCATTACCGGCCAGTTGCTGATCGCGGGTCCGCGCGTAGGTCAGTTCATCAATCCGATGAACGACAGGGCCATCTTCCTGTTCGACACGCTGCCCGGCAACAAGCTGAGTTTCACGGCGATCGGCGACCCGGCAACGGGCTGGCCCGACGTCACGCTCGAGCGCTGCACCGGCTAGTCGAGCCTCATCGTCAGAGTCTGATCAGCGGCCCGGAGAACACCAGTTCTCCGGGCCGTTGTTTTCAGCCGATCAGGGCCTTAGCGCCCGATCTTGTGGGAGGAACTAAACAGGCGCATCCTCGGCAAAACAGTTTTGGGGGAGGACAAAAATGAATCATCGCGTGAAATTGTCGTTCCTGTGCGCGGCCCTCATTGCGGCCGCCACGTGGCAGGCGAGCGCTCAGCAAGGCGCGCAGAACCCGTTCCCATTGGCCCCGCGTGCCGGCCAGGACAGCAAGGCGAAGGACGTCGCTCCTCAAGGCGCGGTTAACCAGGGCGCGTTCGACGCGTCGAAGTGGAAATACGGGCCCGCTTTCAACGCGCCCGCTGGAACGAAGCTGTGGAATCCGGCCAAGATCAAATTGATGGGCGGCGGCAAGATCGTCGGCGGCACGGTCGTTGGCGTGACCGATCCGCAGGTCTACTGCGCGATGGCGAGCGGGGGCTACGACTTCACCTGGACCGAGATGCAGCACTCGCCGTCGGTGTGGGATGCCGCTGTGCGCGCCTGGCAGACCTGTCCGCATGCGAAGGCCGTCCCGGGCGTGCGCATCGCCTACACGGACGAGCAGGAGATCCAGCACGCGCTCGATTCAGGCGCACTGGTGCTCGTCGTGCCGACCGTCGATACGGCGGAAGAGGCAAGGGAGGTCGTGAAGTGGGCGCTGTTCCCGCCGATGGGATCGCGCAGCCAGGGGGGCGGGCCGGCGTTCGATCCCGCCATGTGGGGCAACGTGCCCGGCGGATACCGCCAGACCATCAACGACAATCTCATCATCATCGTGATGCTCGAAACGCTCGAGGCGTTGAAGAACGCCGAAGCGATCGCGGCCGTTCCGGGCATCACCGCGGTGTTTGCGGCGAGCGGCGATCTGGGTAACTTCACCGGCTACAAGCAGGGCGATCCCGACTACGAGCGCGCCATCAATATCGTCCATGACGCGACGATCAAGGCGGGCAAGAAGCTCTGCGGTCCGTTCGCGTGGAAGGACCGCCCCGATTTCACGTGCTTCCAGGCCGGCAATGAGCGCGCAGCGATTGCGCGCGGTGTGCGCGAAGAGCTGGGCGAGCTCGCCAACACGCAAGGCAAGGCCGAAGTCGGCCCCTTCGCGTCGGCGAAGTAGGGAGATCGCGCCTGACAACGAATCTGGAAGCCGCGGACACCTCGGAGCAGATCAAGCCCGCGCGTATCAACAGGCGCGGGCGGGAGTTGATCTATCGCCACACGCCGACAGTCCGCCTGACTCATTGGATCAACGTCCTCTGCATCGCCATCCTGTTGATGAGCGGATTGCAGATCTTCAACGCACATCCGCGTCTCTATTGGGGCAACACCGGCAACGAAGGTGATCCGGCGATCTTCGAAATCTATGCCGAGGAGCAGCTCGAAGGACCGCCGATCGGCTGGACCAAGATCGGCAACGCGCTCTTCGACACGACGGGCGTGATGGGCGTCTTCACCGATGTTGATGGTTTCCTCTCCGGCCGTGCGTTTCCCTATTGGATCACGCTGCCGAGCACTCAGAACCTTGCCGAAGGACGCCGCTGGCACTTCTTCTTCGCCTGGCTCTTCGTCATCAACGGGCTGATCTATCTCGTCTACAGTTTCGCGCGCCGTCATTTTCAGCGGGATATTGCGCCGACGGGCGCCGACTTGCGTCGTATCGGGCGTACGATCCTCGATCATCTGACATTCACGCGCGCGCGCGGCCAGGAGGCCAAGCGCTACAACGTGCTTCAGAAGCTCACCTACATCGCCGTCATCTTCGTGCTCTTGCCGCTGATGATCCTGACCGGCCTCTCCATGTCGCCCGGTGCCAATTCGGCAACGCCCTGGCTGCCGGAGCTGTTCGGCGGGCGCCAATCGGCGCGCACAGTCCACTTCATCTCGGCATCGCTGATCATCCTCTTTGCCATCGTGCATGTGTTCGAGGTTTTCATCACGGGCTTCTTCAACGAGATGCGCTCGATGATCACCGGCTGGTTTGCCGTTCGACCCGAACGCTCGAATGGGAAAGGAAGCAAGCCATGACCCGCAAGTTGCTCACGCGCCGCACGGCGCTCACCGGCCTGGTCGGAGGCGGCACCGGTCTTCTTCTCTCCGGATGCGAACGGGTCGCTCAGATCCCCGGCGCTCTCTCGATGCTGGAAAGCGCCGAAGTCTTGAGCCAGCACACGCAGCGTGCGGTGCTCGGCCAAATCCGCCCGCTCGCGCGAGAATATCAGCGCTCCGACATCTCGAAGAACTTCAAGGCCAACGGCACCACGCGGCCGGAAGGTCCTGAATACGCGCAGTTGGCCATGGATGGGTTCAGCTCCTATCGGCTCAAAGTGGATGGGATGGTGGCGCGGCCGCTTGAGCTGTCGCTCGAGCAGATTCGTGGCTTGCCGTCACGCACGCAGATCACTCGCCACGACTGTGTCGAAGGCTGGAGCGCGATCGGCGAATGGACCGGCGTGCCGGTCTCGACTTTCCTGCAAATGGCGGGTGTTGGAAACGGCTCGCGTTATCTCATCTTCCACTGCGCCGACAATCTCTTGGGCCAGGGCTTCTACTACGAGAGCATCGATCTTGTGGATGCGTACCATCCGCAGACGATCATGGCCTATGCGATGAATGGAGAGGCGCTGCCTATCCCGCACGGCGCGCCCTTGCGCCTGCGGGTCGAACGCCAGCTCGGCTACAAGATGGCGAAATACGTCATGCGCATCGAAGTCGCCGACAGCTTCGCAAAGATGGGACGTGGCCGCGGCGGCTTCTGGGAAGACCTCGGCTACGAATGGTACGCGGGGATTTAGCAGAGCTTGTGGGACTCGCGATCGGGGGGCGCGCAAGTGGGAATTGTTCGCAACCTTTCAGTCCGCGTGCCATGGCACGATCGTGCGTGGGACGGACACGTATGCAACGATCCGATCGGGAACAGCTCTTGTCTGGCCCTCAGGCTGATAGCCGAGAACCGTAAGGACAATATCGAAGGAACTATCGCGAATGAGGCCTTCGAAACTCTGACACCTGAACAGATGCCGCCGTGTTTGAGGGCGAGCTCAAGCTTCCTCAGCGCGCACGCCTATTCGTTTGAAAGCGTGATGTCGTACTCCACGTGGAGCAAAGATCATAAGCACATCGAGCCACGACCGGTGCACATACCGGCATGGGGAGCGCTCACCATCCCGTACCGGTGGATGCTCAAGGATTCAGGATTTGAAATCGCTAAGGTACTAGAGCTTGAAGCCGAGAAGGAGCGCGAGCCCGACAGCCCGGACTGGCTGGCGCGGACAAGCTGGATACAGGGTTTCGGTAACCAGGAAGCGATGCTTGAAGCTTTCGCAGAACCGCTCATCGAGGAAGAAAGTCTCGTGCTTTTTTACGCGACGCGCACTCCGCTATGCGATGACGAGCGGCGCGTCGTGCTCGGAGCAGCCCTGCTGAACAAAAAGCACGATCTGCAGGAATACACCTACAAGGACGCCGGGAAATCAGCGATCAAGGCGATGGTGTGGGAGAGACCCATACAGCATTCAATCCGACGTGCTCGTGATGGAGGCGGTTTTTCAGGCGGATTTGTGATGCCATATCACGAGCTGCTGAAGGAGCTGGAACGGCGGCCGGAACTGAACCCGACCGATTACATTGCTTTCGCTCCTGATGACTCCCGGATTCAATTTTCATACGGGAGCGAGCACGTCAGCCATGGCGCAGCCGCTGCAGCGCTTGTCGGCGCACGCAACGCGCTGGAGCGGTCGGCGAAAATCCTGACCGGACCATGGGACCGCTACATCAGGTGGATAGACGATCGTTTGAGCCGGCTCTGGAAGCTGCAGGGGCCTGCGCCAGGCCTTGGCGTTGTTCTGTCGGCTTTGCATCGTGGGTTTAACGGAACTCTGTTCGCAATGGCGCTGGCCGACGATCTTGAGATCAACGCGGACCCTTGGCCGATCATAGACCGCATTTTCACCGATCAGCGGAAGCCACCCGCTGGCGCCCCGGCGATTACGAGCATGCTCCGGAAACGTTGGGACAAGATCAAATCCCAACCCGAGCAGATTGATTTCCTGAAACTGCTCGCTCGTCTGGAATTGACGGGAGAGCAAGCCGAGCGTGCTCTTGCGATGGACGGAAAGGGCATTCTCGCGAATCCATATGCGCTGTTTGAGAAGGATCGTACCTCGTTCGATCCTATCTCATTCGGCCTGGTGGACCGCGGTCTCTATCCAGGAAAGGAAGTCGCAACCGCACATCCTCTGCCGCCAAAGTGTAATCCGAAATTGGCCGAGTATGACAACGAGCACCGCTTGCGCGCCGCCTGCGTCGAGATTCTGGAGAACAGTACGGACGACGGGCACACGTTTTTACCCGTCGACAAAGTGAAGGAGGCTGCAACTGAACTGTCCGTCATCCATCAGATTCCACTGGACAACGACACGGTTGATATATGCCGCGACGATTTCGCCCCTGTGGTGACAGTCACCGGTAAAGACCACGATATTGCCGTTCAGTTGGAGCGCTATGTGGCGATCGGCAAGCTGCTGGCCGGCGCTATAGCGGGTCGCATGCAGAACGCCCCCACGGAAATATCCGTGGACTGGCGCGCGCTCGTGGACAAGAAATTCGGCTCCATCCCGAACGGCGATACAGATGAAGAGCGCGCCAGGACCGAGAAGGCTATGGCCCTGCAATCACTCGCGGCCAATCGCGTAGCAGTCTTGATCGGACCAGCAGGAACAGGAAAGACCACCGTAATTCAGCTGTTGCTGTTTCGCACAGACATCGTCGGTCCGCGGGTGCGCCTTCTGGCTCCAACAGGCAAGGCGCGTGTGCGGCTTGCGAAGGAAACGCGACAACAAGGAAATGTACAGACAGTTGCCCAATTCTTGCTCGGCACGCGCTTCGATGCCGACACCGGGCGATATTTCACAAACGCAGATGCGCCGAAGACCGAAGCGACCGCCTGCATCATTGATGAGTCGTCGATGCTCACGGAAGACATGCTGGCGGCAGTTATCGACGCTGTCCCCGCCGAGTGTCGCCTGATTTTGGTGGGAGACCCCTATCAGCTTCCCCCTATCGGAGCCGGATGTCCCTTCGTGGACATCATCGAGCATCTCAAGCGCGCCCATAGCGGCAAAGGTGTAGCTGAATTGAAGACACCGCGGCGTCAGGACGAAGCTGCACAGGGCAATTCCAAGCAACTGACGCCGGTTCTTGCGCGATCAGACGTACAACTTGCAGCCATATTCTCAGGCCGTGAGCTGCCTCCCGGGGAGGATGAAATCGTTGTCCGTGCCATCGAGGGAAAGGACGACGAAACGGTTCGCTATCGCCGGTGGGAGAAAGTCGCTGACCTTCCTGACCTTATCGAGACAGCTCTGGCCGAGGAATTCGGGTGCGGCAAGGATGATCTCGTGGCCGAGTTGGAAGTTTCGCTGGGCGCCACACGCAACGACAAGGGCTATCTGAACTTTAACCGTCAATGTTCTGAGGCGAGCGCGAACTGGCAAATCCTGAGCGTCAATCGTAACGCGCCGGGAGGGTCGATATATCTCAACCGGCGCATCAAGGACCGCCTGCGCGGAAAACGGCTGCGAGACGCGATCGAATCAAACAAGGTTCCCCACTACAGGGATTGGATGAGGTTCATAAAGCCGCGCGGCGCAGAACAGATCGTCTACGGTGATAAGGTAATCTGTGTACGGAACCACAAGCGTGCGCCCTACATCTATCAAACAAAGGCCAATGGCGATAAAGAATTTCTCGCCAATGGCGAGATCGGCATGGTCATAGGGCAAATGTCGTGGGGGAAAAGCAATCCCTCATTCACGCACATCGAATTCGAAGGACGCGACGACCGGAATTACTCATTCACGCGTTCGGCTTTCTCGGAAGACGGCCGGCCCTATTTGGAGCTGGCTTACGCGATAACAGTGCACAAGGCACAAGGAAGCGAATTCGGCGTAGTGATGCTGATTCTCCCTTCGTACAGCCGGCTTGTGTCGCGCGAAATGCTGTACACGGCGCTCACGCGTCAGAAGCGGCGCATCTGGATTCTTCATCAAGGGTCTTTCGATAAATTCCTGTCACTGCGGCAGTATGTCTTTTCCGACATTGCCGGGCGTTATACCAATCTGCTGCACACGCCAAACCTTCAGGCGCCAAGGCTGCTGTCGGAAGTGCCCGTAGGGCTGAAAGGATCACAAAGGGGATTCCTCGAAGAACGTCTCATCCATCGCACTTTTCGCGGCGAGATGGTTAGCTCGAAGAACGAGCTGGTTATCGCCAACATCCTGTATGACTTGGAAAAGCAGGGCCATCTCAAGTACCAGGTTGAACCCCGGTTACCGTTCGATGACGGAAGAGGTCGCTGGGCCGACTTCCTGATCGAGGCGAAAGGCCGGAGCTGGTACTGGGAGCATTGCGGAAGGCTCGACGACGAATTCTACCGTCAGCGGTGGGAGAGAAAGCTCAAGCTATATGCGGGACACGGCTATTCGAAATACTCCGATCAGAACCCCGAAGGACGGCTCATTGTCACCGAAGACGGTCCCGAACAGGGCCTCGATTCACCGGCGATAGCGGAATTGGCACGTAAGCTCTTCGCAGGATAGCGTCTCGGCTAAACCGGGAATTGGCCGCACCGCGCCTGCTTCCGTGCCGCTTTTCCCCTGCTATTCGACTGTCTTTCTCCTGCTCTTTTCCTGCATTTTCGCGCGACTTCTACCCCCGATCGGCCGACCCGATCCCCGATCGAAACCGCGCCGATAGGATTGCAGTCCGACGAATAGGACTATATAAGACCGATTATGATGGGTGGAGCGTTTCCGATTTGGGGCGAGTATGGATCGTGGCGGTGCCTCACGGCAGGTCGCTCGTCGCGTCGCTTGGCCGCCATCCTGACCGAAGCAGAATTGATTCCTCCCGCGTCGTGGTGCGGGGGTGCATGGGCGAACGCGCTACAGCTCGTCCAGAAAGACTCAAATTTCGACGAACAAACTATTGAAAGCAGGAATCAGGAAACGTGACCAAGCTCTTGGAGAGCCCCAGCGGCTTGATCGGTAGTGGCCGTGTCGAATTCTGGCCCAATGGCTGGGGCCGGAGCGCCCCTCGTTGTATCCGCGTGGTTATAATGCGGCCATATTTGCGGTTGTGGTACTGTTTAGAAACTTAAACGGCGGCCCGAATCGGCGGGATTTCAGGCATCGGAGAGAACCATGGCAGTCACACTGAAGGTCAACGGCCAGACGCACACGCTCGATATCGAGCCCGAAATGCCTCTGTTGTGGGCGCTGAGGGACGAGATGGGATTGACCGGCACCAAATTCGGCTGTGGCATCGCTCAATGCGGCGCGTGCACGGTCCATATCGGTGGCGTCGCGATGCGCTCGTGCTCGGTCCCCGTGGCGGCTGCAGCGGGGAAGGACATCGTCACCATCGAGGGCCTAGCTTCGGCCGACGGCAAGCTCCACCCGGTGCAGGCGGCCTGGATCGCCGAGGACGTTCCGCAATGCGGCTACTGCCAGTCGGGCCAGATCATGGCCGCGGCAGCACTGCTGAAGGACAAGCCGAACCCCACCGACGAGGACATCAACGGCATCACCAATATCTGCCGCTGCGGCACTTATGTGCGGATCCGCAGGGCCATCCACCGCGCCGCGACGAACAGGACATGATCGACATCCGATCGCTTCAAGTCGCAACTCAAGCTCGGGAGAAGATCATGGGACATGTCGATCAGAATCTATCGCGCCGCCAATTCGTCGTAGCAGGCCTCTCCGCCGCCGGCGGTCTGATGCTGGGCGTGAGCTTTCCGAATATCGCCTCTGCGATGCCGCTTTCGACGGCGCCGTGGAGCAATGACGCGGTCGCCGCGAACGAGATCAACGCCTGGATCGTGATCGATCCGGACGAGACGATCACCATCCGCATTCCGCATGCCGAGATGGGGCAGGGCGCGGGCACGGCCAATCCCATGTTGGTGGCCGAAGAGCTCGAATGCGATTGGGCCAAGATCAAAGGCGAGTTCGCCTCGCCCAACCGCAATGTGCGCGAGAACAACGTCTACAAGGATCAGAATACGGTTGGTTCGCGCGGTGTCGCGACGTCGTGGCAGTACTTGCAGCAGGCCGGTGCGAGCGCGCGTGCGCGTTTGGTCCAGGCCGCTGCGAACCAGTGGAAGGTGCCGGCAACCGAATGCGTCGCCGAGAACGGCGCCGTTCTTCACAAAGCATCCAACCGCAACCTGACCTACGGCAAGCTCGCGGCCGAAGCAGCCAAGATCAAGCTGGACAAGGAGCCCGAGATCAAGAAACCGGGCGAGTTCAAGCTGCTCGGCAAGCCGCTGCCGCGTCTCGACACGCCGGTGAAGGTCAACGGCTCGGCCAAGTTCGGTATCGATTCAAAGGTCGACGGCATGGTCTATGCCGCGATTACGACCGGTCAGGCCGTGGGCGCGAAGGTGGTCAGCGTCGATGACAGCGCGATCAGGGGCAAGCGCGGCATCATCAAGGTGGTCAGGCTCGACGATGCAGTCGCGGTTGTCGCCGACAACACGTGGCGTGCGCAGGAAGCGCTGAACGCGCTGAAGATCACCTGGGATCAGGGTGCTGCCAAAGGCACCGACAGCGCACAGATGAAGAAGTTCTACCGCGACGGTTTGAGCGAGCAGCTCGTCGATGTCCGCAAGGACGGCGATGCAGCGGGTGCGCTCGCGAAAGCCGGCAAGGTGATCGAGGCGACGTACGAAGTGCCGCATCTCGCGCACGCGCCGATGGAGCCACTGAACGCGACGGTGAAACTTGCTGACGACCGTCTCGACGTGTGGCTGGGCACGCAATCAGCGCTTTCGACGCTGCAACAGGCGGCGCAAGTTTCCGGCCTCAAGCAAGAGCAGGTGTTCGTTCATAACGCCTATCTTGGCGGCGGCTTTGGGCGTCGTTCTCGCAACGACGAGATGCGCCACGCCATCCTGGTGGCCAAGGACGTCGGCAAGCCGGTGAAGCTGACCTGGGACCGGCCGCAGGATTTGCGCGGCGACCGTTATCGGCCGCAGGCGGCGGTGCGCTTCCGTGCCTCGCTCGCGACCGATGGAAAGATCGCGGCTCTCGAGACGAAGTTCGCGGTGGGCTCGATCAATCGCTCCACAGGGCGGCCGCTCGAGAACGGTATGGAAGGCCAAGCGCATGACGGGCTTTCCAATCAGGGCTACAAGATTCCGGACTTCCATGTCGCCGGCGTGCTTAAGAACACGCATCTGCCCGTGAGCTTCTGGCGTTCGGTCGGCGGCTCGCAGAACTGCTTCTTCTTCGAGAGCTTCATCGACGAGCTCGCTTACGCCGCGGGCAAGGACCCGCTCGAATTCCGCCGCGCCATGCTCGATCGCAAGGACTTCCTCGCCGTCATCAACAAGCTCGAGGAGGTGAGCAACTGGAAGCAGAAGATACCTTCGGGCTCGGGCCGGGGCAGGGGCATCGCGATCACGCTCAACCACGGCTCGGTCGTTGGCCATGTCGCCGAGGTCACCGTCGACAACCAGAACCGGGTGCGCGTCGACAAGGTGTTCGTCGCGGTCGATTGCTACAACGTAGTCAATCCGAAGATCATCGAAGCGCAGATGGAATCGGGCGCGATCTACGGTCTGACCGCCGCGCTCTATGGCGAGATCAGCGTGAAGAATGGCGAGATCCAGGAACGGAACTTCGACACCTATCGCATGCTCACGATGGCCGAAGCTCCGCGGATTGAGGTCCATCTCACGCCGACCGGCGGCACGACGCAGAACGGTCAGCCGAGATGGGGCGGCATCGGCGAGTGCGGCACCGCGCCGATTGCGCCTGCCCTCACAAATGCAATCTTCGCCGCCACCGGCAAGCGCGTGCGCGAGCTGCCGCTGAAGAACGTTAAGCTGGCGGAAATCGCGAGCCTCTAAGGTTCCCTTGCATCGAAGCCCTCATGCAGTTTCTGCATGGGGGCTTTGCTTTTGGCCTTGTAATTTTTTTGCTACAGGGCTGCACCCGCTCGGTGGGTTGAGCGTGGCGGTCTGTTTGTCTAACCTGTCCGCCGATCTCTGAATCGAGTGGGCAAACGAGTAGGGCGTAGCATGGCGTATGCCGGTGGCAGAGTGCTCATCACGGCGCTGATGGTGTCGATCGCGATTGCAGCGTGTTCGACGCCGCCAAAGCCCCCGCCGCCGGTCGTCCAGATCCCGCAGCAACCGCCAGCTCCTGTTCCCCCTCCTGAACCGCCTCCTCTTATGGCGAGCCCGCAATACAAGATCGGCGATCCCTATCAGATCGCCGGCGTCTGGTATTACCCCAAGGAAGATGCGAGCTACGATCAGACGGGCATCGCCTCCTGGTATGGCGCGCAGTTTCATGGTCGCCTGACGGCGAACGGCGAAATCTTTGATCGCACTGTGATTTCGGGGGCGCATCCGACACTGCCGATGCCGATCAATGTACGCGTCACCAATCTTGATAACGGCCGCTCGATCGTCGTGCGCATCAACGACCGCGGGCCTTTCGTGCGCGGCCGCATCATCGACCTCTCCGAGCATGCGGCCGAACTCCTAGGCTACAAGGATCAAGGCCTTGCCCGCGTTCGCGTGAGCTTCATCAGCCGCGCCGATCTGCACGGTCTGGGTCCGGCGCCAATCTCCGAGTACACGCCGCCCGAGGTCGCGACCGCGGTCCCTGCCGCCCCAGTCGCCAAGATCGAGTCTGGGAGCCTGGCGCCTGTGGCGGGTGCCATGGTCGCGCCGCCGCAGAGCGTCGCCATGCTGCCGCGGCCGGTCGAACAGGCGCCGATTTTCGTGCAGCAGCAGATCCCTGACGGCCAAGTCACCAGGGTGCCTGTGCCGCCGGTGACCGCCATGTATGTCCAGGCAGGTGCGTTCTCGACGCCCACGCCCGCGGGCGTAGTGGCGTCGAGGCTCAACAGCCTCGGGGCCAAGGTCCTGCGCGCGGTCAAGGACGGACAGACCATTTACCGGGTGCGGATCGGGCCCTTCCAGGACATCGAGCAGGCCGACGAGATGCTCTTACGGGTCCAAGAGCTTGGTCATAATGACGTCCAGATCGTGGTCGACCCTCAGACGAGCTGATTGGTCCAATCCGATCAATCTTCCGGAAACCGAATCGGGGCATAGTCCCGGGCACCCTTAACAATTTTCTGGAGTCGAAGATGGCGTTCATGCGTACCCTCTCTCTCATCGGTCTTGCCGCGGTGCTCATGGCGGGAACGGCTCATGCCCAGCCGCAGACCACGGCAACGCACGCGCTGCTGATGGACTACGACACAGGCGAGGCGCTGTTCTGCAAGAACTGCGATCAGCAGATGCCGCCCTCATCCATGAGCAAGCTGATGACGGTGGAACTCGTCTTCCAGCGGCTGAAGGACGGACGCCTGAAGCTGACGGATACGTTCCACGTCTCGGAGAACGCCTGGCGCCAAGGGCAGAAGTCCAACGAATCCAAGATGTGGGTCGCTGTCAATTCCGACGTCAGCGTCGATGATCTGCTCAAGGGCATCATCGTGCAGTCGGGTGGCGACGCGTGTCTCGTGGTGGCTGAAGCCTTGGCGGGCTCGGAAGCTGCCTTTGCCGAGCTGATGACTGCGCGCGCGAAGGAGCTCGGGCTCAGCAACTCGCACTTCGTCAATTCGAGCGGCCTCCCCGATCCAGGCCAGTACATGTCCGCCGAGGATCTGGGCAAGCTCGCAGCGCACGTCATCCGCGACTATGCGGACTACTATCACTATTTCTCGATCCCCGAATTCACCTGGAGCAACATCCGCCAGCCGAACCGCAACACGCTGATGGGACCCTCGACCTGGATCGATGGCTTGAAGACGGGCCACACGGACGCGGCTGGCTACGGCATCACCGCGTCTGCGGTCCGCGACGGCCGGCGTCTGGTCCTCGTCGTCAATGGGCTGAAGAGCGAGCGCGAGCGCGTTGCAGAAGGACGGCGCCTGATCGATCTCGGCTATCGCGAGTTCAAGTCCTATCAGTTGCTCGCGGCGGGCGATGCCGTCGGCGAAGCCGATCTGTTCGGCGGCGCCAAGCCGAAGGTTGCGCTGACGGTCGCGGAACCTGTGCGCATGCTGATGCCGATCGCGGGCCGGCGCGATATGAAGGTCACGCTCAGCTACAATGGGCCGATCAAGGCACCCGTTGCGGCGGGACAGCAGATCGGTTCGCTCAAGGTGTCCGTGCCCGGCAAGCCAGAGAAGATCGTGCCCCTGGTTGCAGGGGAAGAAGTGCGGGCAAGCGGCTTCTTCAACAACATGATGCGCGGCCTTGTGGCGCTGATCTTCGGTCCCGACGAGGTTGGATGAGTGGAGCCACGCGGCAAGCTCATCACCTTTGAGGGGGGCGAGGGGACCGGCAAATCCACCCAGACGCGATTGTTGAAAGCCGCGCTCGAGGCGCGGGGAAAACGCGTCGTCCTGACGCGTGAGCCGGGCGGGTCGCCCGGTGCCGAGGAAATCCGCAAGCTTGTGGTCGAAGGCGAACCGCAGCGCTGGACGCCGCTTTCGGAGACGTTGTTGTTTATTGCGGCGCGCGTCGATCATGTCGCGCGCCTAATCGAGCCCGCATTGGGCCGCGGCGATTGGGTCGTATCCGACCGGTTCTCGGATTCGACTTATGTCTATCAGGGCGTGGCGCGCGGTCTTGGAGTCGAAAAGGTGCGGCGCCTGCACGAAGCGGCGCTCGGCTCGTTTGCACCCGACCTGACGATCATCCTCGACCTCGATCCTGCGGAAGGATTGAAGCGCGCCGGAGGGCGCGGGCAAGGAAACGAGAACCGCTTCGAACGCTTTGACGCGGACTTCCATCAGAAGCTGCGGGCGGCGTTTCATGATATTGCTCGGGCCGCACCCAAGCGCTGTGTCGTGATCGATGGCGGGCGCGTGCCGGAGATGGTCGCGACGGACGTTTGGCGCGCGGTCGAGGAACGCTTGAAACCATGAGCCCGGCACGCAAAGCGCAAGATGTCGAGGAGCCCGACCGTGTCGAAGGTCAGCCGCATCCTCGCGAGGTCTACGAGTTGATCGGCCAGGATGATGCGCTTGCGCGCGCGTCGCGGATCATCCGGTCCGGCCGTCCACCGCACGGATTGATGCTCGCGGGTCCCGCCGGCATCGGCAAGGCGACTCTCGCGTATCGTATCGCGCGCTATGTGCTGCGCTACGGCGCGAGCGCGGACGGCCCCACCGATCTTGCGGTGGCGAAGAACGACATCGTATCGCGCCAAGTCGAGGCGCAGGCGAATCCCGGACTGCTTGTCTTGCGGCGGCCGCGCGATGAGAAGACCGGCCGCTTGAAAACCGTGTTGAGCGTGGATGAAATCCGCCGACTGGGCGGGTTCTTCGGTCTCACATCCACCAGCGGCGGCTGGCGCGTTGCGATCATCGATGCGGCCGACGACATGAACGACAATGCTGCGAACGCGCTTCTGAAGGTGCTCGAAGAACCGCCCGCGCGCTCGCTGCTGATCCTGATCAGCCATGCGCCCGGGCGGCAATTGCCGACGATCCGCTCGCGCACCCAGCGCCTCGACCTGAAGCCATTTGACGATGGTGTGCTGAGCACAGCGCTCGCGCAGCGTCTTCCCGATGCGGGCGCGGACGATCGCGCAGCGCTGGTGCGTCTCGCGGAGGGATCGCTGGGTCTCGCGCTCCAGCTCGCGGAAGAAGAGGGCGTCGAGTTTGCGCATCGCGCCGAAGCGCTGATCAGCGCGCGAGCACCCGATATGAAAGCCCTGCTCGCGCTTGCCGAGCGTGTCGGCCGCGCGCAGGACGGCGTGAGGCATTTCGGCGATCTGTTACTGCGCGCGTTGAGCCGACGCATTCGTGCGCGCGCCGCAGCGGGCGAGGGCAACGACCGTTCCGCCGAGGTGTGGGAATATGTGGCTCAGCTCTTCGAGCGTGCGCTCGAAGTCCACATGGAACCGCGCCAAACGGTGATCTCGTCCGGCCTCGCCATCGCCGCCGCCCGCCGTTCCGGCAGTCTCTGACCATTCTTAAGGCAACAGATTCAGCGTGGCGCCTAACTGGCTCGCACCGCTTGAATTCTGCCGTCCAGTCCGACAAGTTCGGCTTATGCTTGTCGACAGCCACTGCCATCTTGATTTTCCCGACTTCGCCAGCGAGATCGACGGCGTGCTCGATGCCGCGCGCGCGCAGGGCGTCGGGCACTTCCTGACGATCGGCACGGGGCTTTCTCGCTTCGCCGGCGTGCGGGCGATCGCCGAACGCGCGGCCGACATCCATTGCACCGTTGGAATCCATCCGCATGAGGCCGCGGCCGAGCCGCTGACGTCGCCCGAGCCGTTGCTCAAAGAGTGCCAGCACGAGAAGGTGGTGGGCTTCGGCGAAGGGGGGCTCGATTTCTACTACAACCACTCGCCGCGCGAGCCGCAGATCGCGAACTTCCGGCATCACATCGCGGCGGCGCGTATCGCAGGCTTGCCGCTCGTCGTGCACACGCGCGATGCCGAGGACGAGACCATTGCGATCCTGCGCGACGAGCAGGCGAAGGGTGCGATCGCGGGCGTCATCCACTGTTTCACGGGAACGACGAAGCTCGCGCGCGCCGCGCTCGAGCTCGGGTTCTACATCTCGATCTCGGGCATCGCGACCTTCAAGAAGGCCGATGAGCTGCGCGCCACGATCAAGGATGTGCCGCTCGACCGGCTGCTGGTCGAAACGGACGCGCCGTATCTCGCGCCGCAGGGCAAGCGCGGCAAACGCAACGAGCCGGCATTCATCGTGCTCACCGCCGAGATGCTCGCGGAGCTGAAGGGGGTGAGCTTCGATACGCTGGCTCAGGCGACGACGGAGAATTTCTTCCGTCTCTTCACCAAGGCAAAGCGGGTCGCGTGACGTCGCTCGTCGCCACGATCCTCGGCAGCGGCTCGTCCGCGGGCGTGCCGCGCCTGGGCGGTCCAGGCGGAACCGGCGATTGGGGCGCATGCGATCCCTCCAATCCGAAGAACCGCCGCCGCCGCTGCTCGCTGCTCGTGCGGCGTGGCAAGACGACGGTGCTCGTGGACACGTCGCCGGACTTGCGCGAGCAGCTGCTGTCGGCGCGGGTTGCGCATCTCGACGGCGTGCTGATGACTCATCCGCACGCGGATCAAACCAACGGCATCGACGATCTGCGCCCGCTGATGTTCCTGATGCGAAAGCGCGTCGACATGCATGCCGACCGCGCTACGCTTGCTCATCTGAAGCGCCAGTTCGCCTATTGCTTCGCCACGCCGGAAGGGAGCGAGTATCCGCCGATCATTACGGGCCATGAGATCCCCGAGCCGTTTGCGCCGTTCGAGATCAGGGGGGAGGGGGGTGCCGTGCCGGTGCTCGCGTTCTGGCAGGACCACGGCGCGATCCCGTCGCTCGGCTACCGTTTCGGGCCCATTGCTTACTCAAGCGATGTCAAGGGCTTGGACGACGAGGCTTTCAGGGCGCTCGAAGGGGTGAAGCTCTGGATCGTGGATGCGCTCCGTTATCGCGAGCATCCGACCCACGCCAATGTTGACACCGCTCTCGCGTGGATCGCGAAGGTCAGGCCCGAGCGCGCGATTCTCACCAATCTGCACCACGACATCGACTACGAGGAGCTTCGCAGGCAGCTGCCGAATAGCGTCGAGCCTGCTTATGACGGCATGACGATCGAGGTGCCGCTCGATCGATGACTTCGAGGCAAGCGCACTGGAACGAGGTCTACGCCACCAAGGCGGCGGACAAGGTCAGCTGGTTCCAGGCGCGCGCGGCGATGTCGATGCATTTGATCGCGTGCTCGGACGCGAGCGAGGAGAGCGCGATCATCGACATCGGCGGCGGAGCGTCGGTCCTGATCGATCAGCTGGTCGACGCGGGTTTCGGCGACGTGACCGTGCTCGACATTTCCGAGCGCGCGCTGGTGTGCAGCAAGGAACGGCTCGGTTCGCGCGCAGGCGAAGTGCATTGGATCGTTTCCGATGTGCTCGCGTGGACGCCTGCGCGTGCCTACGACATCTGGCACGACCGCGCGGTGTTCCACTTTCTCACGGATGAGAGCGAGCGCACCGCATACCGGTCGGTGCTGGAGAAAGGCTTGCGCAAAAGCGGCACGCTGATCCTCGGCACCTTCGCCGACGATGGGCCGGAGCGCTGCAGCGGCTTGCCGGTGCATCGCTGGTCGGCGGATGCGCTCGCCCGCGAGCTGGGCTCGGAGTTTCGTCTGATCGAGTCGCTGCGCGAAGATCACAGCACGCCGTGGGGCGCAGTTCAGCCGTTCACCTGGGCGCGCTTCGAGCGCATTTGAATTGTCGACGGAGCTTTACCAGAACAATGGCAACCATCCACGGAAACGGCAGGCGTAGGCTCCAGGCCATCGCGCACAAGGCCATGCTGCAGCGCGGACTGCTGCCCGACTTTTCGCCCGCCGTCATCGCGGAGACAAACCGCATAACGTCGGCCGCCAAAGATTCCGGGGCGGCTGTCCGCGATTTGCGCGGTCTGCTTTGGGCATCAATCGATAACGACGAGTCGAAGGATCTGGATCAGCTCTCGGTTGCCGAACCCGCGCCCGATGGCGCAGTAAGCATTCTCGTCGCCATCGCCGACGTCGATGCTTTGGTCAAAAAAGACTCCTCGATCGACAGCCACGCGCGCACCAATACGACCTCCGTCTACACCGCCGCGGAAATCTTTCCGATGCTGCCGGAGAAACTGTCGACCGATCTCACCTCGTTGAATGAGGGTGAGGAACGTCTGGCGATCGTGGTGGAAATGCTGATCGCCGACGACGGCACGGTGACGGATTCGGACATCTACCGGGCCGTGGTTCTGAGTCGCGCCAAGCTTGCCTACAATGGCGTCGCCGCATGGCTCGAGGGCAGGGTGCCCGCGCCTCCCAAACTTACGGCGGTACCCGGATTGGACGAACAGCTGCGCATGCAGGATCGGGCTGCGCAGGCGCTGAGGCACGTCCGCCAGGCGCGTGGCGCGCTGCGATTGGAGACAACCCAAGTCCGGGCGGTTTTCGACGATGGTTCGCTGGCCGATCTGCTGCCGGATGAAAAGAACCGGGCGAAGCAATTGATCGAGGACTTCATGATTGCGGCGAACGGCGTAACCGCACAATATCTCGAGAGAAAGGGCTTGCCGTCGCTGCGCCGGGTGCTGCGCACGCCCAAGCGCTGGGACCGCATCGTGGCGTTGGCCGGGGTGTTCGGAGAGCAATTGCCGCCGGAACCAGACGCGGGCGCGCTGGACATGTTCCTGGCCAAGTGCCTGCACAACGATCCGGCGCGCTTTCCGGACATATCGCTCTCTGTCGTCAAGCTGCTGGGCTCAGGCGAGTATGCTCTCGACGTGCCCAACCAGCCATCCGAAGGGCACTTTGGGCTGGCGGTGAGAGACTACACCCACTCCACGGCGCCGAACCGGCGATTCCCCGACCTCATCACCCAACGCCTATTGAAGGCGGCGCTCGCCGGACAGTCGTCGCCGTACACCAACGATGAGCTCGCCGCTTTGGCGCGCCACTGCACGGAGCAGGAGGACAATGCCGCGAAAGTGGAACGGCAGGTCGCGAAGTCCGCGGCCGCGCTGCTCCTCGCCTCGCGGATCGGTGCGCGATTTGACGCCATCGTGACCGGTGCGTCGGCCAAGGGAACATGGGTGCGCATTTCCGGGCCAACCACCGAAGGCCGGCTCGTCAGCGGCTTCGAAGGCGTCGATGTCGGAGATCGTCTCATCGTGGAGCTTGTCCACACGGACGTCGAACGCGGCTTCATCGACTTTGCAGCAGTCCGCTAGCGGCGCTTCGATCGAGGATCGCGCCAGAGTTGCTTGCGGAGTGAGGCGCTGAGCGTGCGCGGGCGGGAAGGGGTCCCTGGCCGCCAATCGTACCAGCAGATGCGATAGCCCGGACGGCGGCCGACCCTGGTCTGCCTGAGCGTCAAGCCCTCGCGCTCATAGAAACGCCGCGCCTTGGTGTTCTGCGCGAGTGTCGTCAGCCAGAGGCCGCCCGCGTGTTTGGCTTTGGCAAAATCCAAAAGCTGCTTGCCGATGCCCTGACATTGGCGCGCGGGAGCGACGAAGAGGTCCGCGATTTCGTTCCCGTTGAACAGGACAAAGGCGACGATGCGATTTCCCATCGTCGCCACATGCATAGCGTCTTTTGGGATCTCGGGGCGAAACTTCCGTCTGAGATGCGTTATGGCCGATTCAAACACGGGCGTCTCGACGCCGTTGGACTTCCAGCTGTGCAGGCACAACCACGTGATGGCGTCGAAATCCGCATCCCGATAAGGCCGTATTGCGACGCTGAGCCTCAACTCACCCCCACAAATGTTTCGTGGCGAGGCGGGCGCCTTCGCGCAACGACTCGAACTTCGCCCAGACGATCGTCGGATGAACTTCGGCGACGGCGCGCGGCATCGAGGCGAAGCCGCAATCCGCACCCGCGAGCACGTTCTCGCGCCCGACGAGACGCGCGTATTTCTGGATGCGCTCGGAGACGAGCTCGGGATGCTCGACCAGCACCGAGCAGTGCGTGATCACACCCGGGATGATCGCCTTGCCCGGCGCGAGTTTCGTGTTGGCCCAGATCTTCCACTCGTGCTCGTGGCGCGGATTGGCGGCTTCGAACGAGTAATAATTGGCGCGGATCTTGAGCACGATATCGACGAGGTGCTTGAACTCGATGTCGTGCGTGCGCGGCCCCATGTTGATGCCGTAGCAGGTGTGATGGCGGATGCGCTCGGGCGGCAGATCGCGTAAGGCGTGGTTCAGCATCTCGACATAGTGGTTGGCCCAGCGCCGCACCTCCTCGATGCTCATGTCGGGCTCGAGCATGTAGTGCATGGCGAGATGCGGATCGTCGATCTGCAACATGAAGCCTGCGTCGATGATCGCCTCGTACTCCTCGCGCAAGGCTTCGCCGACCGCGAGCAGGAAGTCGTCGGCCGATTTGTAGTGCTTGTTGACGTGATAGCGCACGACCTGGCCGGGCGAGACCGCCGGCATGAAGACGTCGATCACGCTCTTGCCCTTGAGCGCGGTCTTCAGGTTCGCGATGTCGTTCGCGAGCGCCTCCTGGCCGATATACTTCACCGGCCCCGTGCACAGCATCGGCGCGGGCCGCGAGCCGGAATGGCCGTGCGCGTAGAACTCGGGGAACGAGCGCTTCTCGCGCGTGTCGATCTGCGGCGGGTTGTCCTTGCGCGCCTCCATGCCGGAGAGGCGCTCGTGGATGTAGGTGATGAAGCCGGGCTTCGACTGCTCGCCGTCATCGACGACGTCGAGGCCGACATCGACCTGGCGGCGCACGATCTCATTCACGGATTGGCGGACGGCGTCGAAATAGGCGGCCGAATGCGTGTCGCCGTCGGCCATCAGGTGCGAGAGCGCGTCGGGCCGGGGCAGGGACCCGACATGGGTCGTGACGATGCGCTTGTGGCGTTCCTGGTCGAGGGTTGCTTGGGACATTGGGGGTTCCTCCGTTGGCGCGATGTTCGCCGCTGGGCTCGCCAAGCGCAAGGAATGTCGGGCGGTTGCAGTCGGGGCACGAAATGTGAAGCGCGATTGACAATTCGCAACAAGTGATCCCGTGCCCGTTGGTAGCGAATTAATGCGTCCATGCGAGGATCCTTGAATGCGCGTGAAAGTTCGTGCCATCGGAGCCGGAAGCCGCCCCAACGATGTCGTCGTCGAGTTCACGACGGCGGTGGGACCGCAACGGATGGTCGTCGACCACTTGGCGGTCGAGTCAGGCTCGCTTTCGGTCGGCTATCCCTTAAGGCGCAACGATGGGTTTGTGCTCGTGGCTTTGCCGCGGGTGACCGACAACGGCTCGTTCCGCGCATGGGTTCCCGCGGCCGACGTGGTGTAATTCCGCGGATAGCGGCACCATGAAGCGAGCTGCGAAAAGCGAGCGTGCGAGCTTGTCGTCTCGAAAGCCAACATATTGAGCCGCAGCGCCGCTTGAAGCGTCGACGCCGCGGTCTGCGCCTTCATTGCGTGAGGAAGGAAGAACGGGTTTCCTGTAGCGCGATGAGTCGCGAAGGTGAAGGAGTGTGGCCGTGCTTGACCCGAACGATGTGAAACTGGTTTCGCAGCTCGCCAATGGGCACATTGGTGCAATCGCGATCCTCGCTCGATGTCTGCAAGACAATGGGTCGATTCATCCCGGCCAATATGAAGCGGCGTTGCAGGCCACAATCAGTGGGGCCGGCGCGGAGAGCGAGAGGCCCGACTATTTCGTTCTGAAAAGCGTGCTGAAGCTCTTGGGCGACACTCCGCTGGGGCAGCCGATACGGCCCACGCTCCAGGTCATAGATGGCGGGCGTACGGACTAAGTCCCGGCAACATTGGCGATTTTAGGGCCTTCATCGCGTGGCGTCGAAAGAACGGGTTTCCTGCAGCGCCTAGGAGGCGTCACAGGCCCGCGCGTCGCGTTTCTTCTGATCCGGTCTCGGCTTAGACTGCTCGCCCTTCTTAACAGGCGCGTGTGGTTTGGGCGGCGTTTTTAGCATCCGCTTTAGGACTTCATCGCGCTTCGACAGTTTTGATTGAGCCATGATCGGTCCTGAAAAACTAGAAAGGTTGAATGTCCACCCAGACACTCTAAAGCGATTTGACGATCTCATTGCAAGCAAGGGGCCCAAGGCTGGAAGATTTCACATCCCGGTAACGGCGCAGGCGATGCTGCTTATCGGCTACGTAATCGTTCAGTGGGGCAACCTTCAGCACACCATCGATTTTGAAATTGTCAGGCTGCCACCGGACCCAGCCGGCAAGCCCATAAGGCACGAAACGAAATACAAAGTTGGCCACCTTCGCGCCGTTGCGCCCCGTTACCTCGCGGATGCGCGCCCCAATGCCCTGCAACTGTATCTCCGTAATCTGGACCAAATTGAGCGGCACAAAGGGATTAGGGACGCGCTCGCCCACGGCTCCTACAGCGTGGTGGACAACGAAGGCTTTCCCGGCGCTGTTGTCCAATACAAGGCCCACAAAATTCGGTTGCCTTATCAGACCATGCAAAAGGTCGGCGACGAAATCGGCCAATCCACTGCGTTCTTATTCAATTTTTGGGACTGGGTTCACGCGGAGCAGGGTCGGGCAGTAACCGAATCATTGCTTCGAAGATTACTCGAACGTGCTCGGGAACATAGGGACCCTGAAACTCCAGATACGCCTTAACCCCGGCATCTAGCATCTCTAGCGTAATTTCTATTTTTGTCTTTTCAGCCACGGGAGCGCCCCATGACCATACAAGGCAACCCAGACGACCCGCCCGAAAAGATATTGGAGGCGGTGTATGCGGCTGCGATTGCCGGGTTCAACCAAAAATACCCCGGTTTCGTAGCGCACCCATTCGGGGCGCTCTTGGTACGCCTAAGCCGAGACGCAGAAAAAACCGCCAGAACCATTCGGCGGCTCACATGGGTGATCGCCGGACTTACGTTCGTACTGGTAGCGCTGACGGTGGTCTTGGTTTGGCTGACCGTCGAGCTTATCGAACAAGAGAACGAGACCCCGCCAGCTACAGGGCAGGCTTTGCTAGTTGTGAAAGCGCCCACGGCGCGTTCCTAGGTTCTGGCACCCCCTCGGGAAATAATTGGCGACAACATACTTTGAGGGGTGCCTCTGACGGCCTGTCTGCGGCCTGTCTGGAGTCATTCTAAATCAGGTATTGGCGATATTATACTTGCCGTTCCCAGGTACAAGCCTATGATTTCGGGAGGCGCTGAATGACTGCGCTGTCC
>Ga0210379_10000028_pt1 | contig 33508 bp, 38 predicted proteins | sample PLMedo_2_FD_155468 | JGI IMG/M metagenome (GOLD analysis project Ga0210379, IMG submission 155468) | Groundwater sediment microbial communities from an aquifer in East River, Colorado, USA - PLM4_32_coex redo | ecosystem: Environmental > Terrestrial > Soil > Riparian zone | place: USA: East... | reverse complement strand
TCGAGAGTTTCTATTTCGAAATGGGTGCGCCGTCGATAGGCTCGCCGTGGGGCAGGTGAGCGCTTGGAACAAGGAGAACGAGCATGAGCAAACAGCTCGGCGTTTGGACGTATCAGGACTGCGCGCTTGTATTGATCGACTATCAGCCGGAGATATTCGAAACGATCCGTTCCGAGACGAAGGCGGACCTGGCGGCGCTCAACGTGCGGCTGCTCGCGCGCACCGCGAAAGCGTTCAATATGCCGATCGTGCTCTCAACGGTCGGCGTCAAATACAAGATCAACAGTCCGACGCATCCCGCGATCGCTGCCGAACTCCCAGGCCTCGAGCCGATCGACCGAACCTCCATGAACGCCTTTGAGGACCGTCAATTTCGCGAGGCCGTGAAGGAGACAGGGAAAAAGCGGCTCATTGTCGGCGGCCTGCACACCGAAATCTGTCTCGCCTTCGCGGTGATCGAGGCGCTCAAGAACGACTACGAGGTGATGTTTGTCACCGATGCCGTCGGCGGGCGATCACAGACGGCGCACCGCACGGCGATCGAGCGGTTAGAGCATGCCGGAGCAGTGCCCAACACGGCGCTCGCGGTGCTCTGCGAACTTTTCCGCGATTGGACCTCGCCTTTGGCCGGCAAGGCGCGCGAGGTCATCGGCTGGTATTTCGCCGAAATTCCGAAGGTCACTAAGGACGTGGGCGTGTAGCTCAGCGACGCGTCGATCAAATACGGAGCGGCGTCCGAGTTGTAGGCGGCTGCGAATCTAAAGGGGTCTCGTCGCTGAGATGGCCACCGAGATGCCCATGGCGAACATGCACAGCATCTGAACGAAGAAGAAGCTGAAGCGCACGGCGACGACGCGATCGGTCTGTTCGAAGGCGACGTGCGTGGTGGTCTGGCAGAGTCGCGCCCCGAGCATGATGAGCGCGAGCACGTCCAGCAGCGGGTCCGTCGCTTGGGCGGCGGTGGCGCAGACGACGATGCCTGCGTACACGGGCAGGTTCTCGACGCAATTCGCGTGCGCCCTCATGGCGCGCTGGTACCATCCGGCGCCTTGCATCCCATCGGCGCGCCATTCGTTGACGCGCGCGTGGCCCGCGAAAATCATTCCCCAGCGGTAGAGGCCAATCGGTCCGCACAGAACCAGCAGCGTCCATCCGGCAAAGCCGAGCAGCACCCATTGCGGTATTGTCATGGCTGGCCTCCTCCCAATTTTGAATTGGCGCATCAGTAAGCCGGTGGGTGGTCGGCGGCTATGATCGACACTCCGGAAGGAATGACCGAAGCGCCGCGGGGTTGCGCGCTGGAACGGCATGATCCCTCCCCGAATCGACAATCGCTACGCTCTTGTCGATCCGACCCTCCCTTTTCAAGGGAGGGAAAGGGACGACGTGGCCGATGCGCGTGGCGACCTCGCTACAAGGGGGTGAGGGAAGTTAGCGTTATGCGTGCGGAACCCGCCGCCGTGACGCGATACCCCTCACCCATCTCGTGCGCCAACGCGCACGAGATTTCCCTCTCCCACAAGGGGAGAGGGAAAGAGCTCAGTTGCACGTGCTGAGCCAAGTCATGCGTCCGCCGGGGATGACGGAGAGGTTCAGCTCTCGTTCGCGGTGCGGCGCCAGGTGGCGGGGGCGGTGCCGAAGGTCTTCTTGAACGCACGCGAAAACGCGGCTTCGGATTCGTAACCGACCAGCTCGGCGATCTGGGCGAGCGAAGCGCTCGTGTCTTTCAGCTTCTGCCCCGCCACCTGCATGCGCCAGTGCGCGAGATAATGCATCGGCGCCATGCCGATGATGCGCGTGAAACGTTCGGCGAGTGCGGAGCGCGACAGTCCGGCCTCGCGGCCAAGGTCATCGACGCTCCAGTCCCGCGCGATGTCGGCATGCATCAGCGCAAGCGCGCGGGCAACGACGGCATCCTTCAGTCCGGCGAGCCAGCCGGTCTCGCTCGCAGGCAACTCTTCGACATGGCGCCGCACCGCCTCCACAAAGAGCAGCTCGGAGATCTTCGCGAGTACGGTCTGGGAGCCGGGACGGCCGCTCGCCACTTCGTTGGCGGCATATTGGAAGGTCGAGCGGATCCATTCCGAGGGACCCGCGTCGTCGACTTTGATCCGCATGATCGCAGGCAACGTGGCGATGACCGGATTGCCGTAGGCCTGATCGCAGCCGAGATAGCCGCAGATCATCCGCGTCGGCGGCCCGCCGCCGCCGTGCCGAATCGAATAGAGCCCGCTGCCCTCCGGCGGCACGATGAGGTCCCTGCTGAACAGAGGCGGAAGCGCAAGATCGCTGCCCACCACGTGATGGTGGTTGCGCGGAAAGAGGACGACATCGCCGGTTCTCAAACGTTCCGGCTCGGCGCCCTCGACCGCGACATAGGGATTTCCCTCGGCCACATAGTGGTAGGGAATGAGATGGGCCGTCTTGCCGAGAAACGGCGCGCACATCTGCGGCGTCGCGCGAATGACGACGCACCAGGGCGCAGTGAACTCGGCGTGAAGGAAGACTCCGCCCGTCAAATGCGCGGCCCTCAGCACATCGGATAGGGCGTCCATGGAGTCCCTCTCTCATCGCGGGGTCCGCGTCATGCCTTCCGGCGTCCGGATCATGGCCCCACTCGGCACGCCGACTGTAAAGCTAAACCACATCGGTGAAGAGCCGAAACCTTCGCGCCGATGAAGCTTTGGAAAGCAAGGAGGCAATCATGAATGCGATCTTTCAACTTCCCCAGACCGACAAATATGCGCGCGTCGTTGCGGCATCCAAGGCGGTGCACTGGGACATCGACACCGATGTGATCAAGGGCAGGAGCTTCGACATGTCGAAGAAGTACCTGCCCGACGGACTTTCCCTCGTCGCGGACATGACGACGCTGTCGGACGCGGAAAAGCGGTTTGTCAGCCAGATCCAGGGCCGTACCTACGCCAACATCTTCGGCCTGGTCGAGCGGTTCATCACCGCGAAGCTGCTGGAGGTCGGGCGCGAGCATTCGCTGGGCGACCAGAACGCGCTCGAGGCCTTGGTGCGTTTCAGCGACGAGGAGCTGAAGCACCAGACGCTGTTCCGCCGCATCAACGAGATGATGAGCGCGACGATGCCCAAGGGTTATCGCTTCGACGTCGATCCGGACATGGTCGCGCGCGCGGTTCTGAGCAAGCGCACATGGGCCGTTCTGATGCTGACGACGCATATCGAGTTGTTCGTCCAGAATCACTATCGCCAAAGCATCGCGCCGGACGCAGAGCTGTCCGAGCTGTTCAAGGACGTGTTCCTGTTCCACTGGAAGGACGAGAGCCGGCATGTCGTGATCGACGAGCTGGAGATGCGGCGGCTCGATGCCGGCCTGACGGAGGAGGAGCGCGACAAGGCGGTCGACGACTTCATCGCGCTCGTCGCCGCGGTCGACGGCATCCTTCAGATGCAGGCCAATGCGGATACGACCTACTTCATCGCCAATTGCGGCCGGACGGTCATGTTGCAAGAGGCGGATCGTGTCGAGGCGCAATTCCTGAAGGCGTATCGCTGGCAGTACATCTTCTCCGGCGCGACGCATCCGCGCTTCCAGATGATTCTCAAGAGCCTGATCATGGAGCCGCAGCTCAAGCGTATTGGGGCGGCGCTCGCGACCTTGCAGTAGGCCAGGTTCAGAACGGCACCCACCCGTTTGGGAAGGGCGAGGCGCCGAAGAGCCACGCGTGCACGAACAGCACGATCAGGAAGGTGGCGAGCGCGACCCAGAAGCGCTCGCCGAAGCTCTCGCCGATCTTCAGCTTGTTGCGGCCGCTGAGCGCGGCGGCGAACGGGAGGTTCGAGGTCTTGTAGGCGAAGGAGTCCCACACGCGCCCGAGTTTGCGCTTGCGCTTGGCATCGATCAGGAACGTGCCGAGAAGCGCGTTGACGAAGAACGTGCCGAAGAAGATCACCGAGGCGAGGTCGCCGTTCGCGGCGGTGTGAAACGCCGACCAGATCATGACGCCCCACAGGAACGGATGGCGCGTGATGCGGAGCACGCCCTTGACCGTGCCTTCGCTCGCCGCGGTGTTCTCCTGCTGGACGGAGGTGGGATTGGGCGTCAGCAGACCCTGCACGCCGAGCAGGAAGGCAAGCGCGACGACGGGGATCGCCAGGTGGCGCACGCCGATGCCGAGATCGTAGAGCACGCGGTTCTCAGCACTCGCAGAGGCCGCGTTGTAGGCGGACACCAGCCAGACGATCACGATCAGGGATGCGAGCGCGAAGAGGCCGAGATAGGGCCGCTCGCCGATCGCCTTGGTGATCGCGTCGCGCAGCCGCGTGCCCGACACGAACAGATGGATGGAAAGAAACACCAACGCGGCGGCGATGAGATTCGACATGGGGCGGCTCCCTTCCGCGACTGCGGTTGGGGTATTCGACATCGCGGGCGGCGAAACGGCAAGCGCGGTTTAGGGGAACATCGCGGTGCGCGTCAGATGAAGCCGCGCTTCATTCTCTCCAGCTCGACCCGGCACGCGGCGCCGAAACCGACCAGGGGGTCGCCGCCATCCGGCGCATTGGGCGCGAAGACTTCCCGCATCGTCACGTTGGGTGCGTTGTACAGATTGATTGTGAACTCCATGACGTTCTCCGCCTCCTTCGCGACTTCGCTGGAGCCCACGAAGCGGATGCGGCTAAACAGCGCGTAGAAGCGCACGATCTGTGCCCGATCGTTGATGTTGTTCTCGACCGCATCGGCCAGGCGCTGCGCAGCCTCGTCGATGAAGTCCTGGTAGAGGGTTTCGCGTTTGGTGACCTCCTCGCGCAGCCATTGCGCTTTCGCGGATTGGCGTTGCGACAGCCATGTGCTGGCGAAGCTGGTGAAGCCGCCGATCAGGCTTCCCAGGAGCGCGGCGAGCGCCGTGACGATCGAAGAATCCATGGCCCCCTCGTTCGAATTCGCGGCGTGGAACGCTACAGGAAACTGAACCAGCCGGTGATGATGTACTTCTCTTCCGTGGGCGAGACCACGCCGCGGTGGAGATGCGTCCAGTCGACGGGCCAGATGAGCGTCAGGCCCTTGCGCGGCTGGCATCTCAAGCGCTGATAGTAGAATTCCGTGCCGCCCTCGTCGTTCACGTCGTTGAGATACGTCATGAACACGAGATGGCGATTGGCCGAGGGCAGCATCTTGCCTATGCGCTCGGTGTGCCATTCCTTGTAGCCGCCGCTCGGCCGGTAATACGATGTTGACGTTTTCCGTGATGCCCCAGGGCTGCACCGCGATGGCCGCCTGATATTTCTCGCCGTAGGCGTTGGCGACTTCGCGCAAGAGGCGCAGATATTTCGCGACGATCGGATGGTTGAAATGCGCGGGCGGAATGTAGAGGTCGAGCGAGTCCTTGATGTCCTTGTTGATGGTGTGGTCGTGGCCGATCTCGCCTTCGACCTTGCCCTCCTTGGCGTGGAAATACTGGATCAGCTCGTCGCAGATTTTGAGGTCGGAGAGAAACCAGGCGGCGACGAAAGACCGTTCGCCGCCGAGCTCGAGTTCTTGAAGGCGCGGCGCGGCGCTCACTTGGCGACAATCCCCCCAGCGGACGCAAAGTCATGTTCGCCCATGGACCACATCATAGCTCAGGCGGCTTTGGGAGGCAGGTCCGGGATTTCCTTCTGATACGCCTCGTCCATGCGCGGGGTCATGCCGTGCTTGCCCAGCGCCTCGGCGAACATGGAGCGTATCTCGGGCTTCTCGTCGGCATAGTCGATCTGCTCGCCGCCGATGCGCCGGCTGATCCAGGCGGTCGGCACGCCCTGCGAATTGCGGATCAGCGCGACCTCGTGCTTGAAGGCGAGATAGCGCGCGGGCGTGGTGCCGGAGTTGAAGTGCTGGTGGAAGAACTTGTTCGGCGGCACGACAAGCGAGCCCACCTGCCAGTCGTACCGCTTGGGCTCCTCGCCCTCGGCCCACATCAGCGAATAGCCCTCGCCCGAGAGGATGATCACGTGCGCCGAGGGGCCGTGCGCGTGCGCCTTCTTGTAGGTGCCGATGGGGAATTGCGAGATGTGGCTCGACATCGAGCCCTTCGCCATGTTGAAGCGGATATGGCCGCCGCCCGCGCCGCGCTCCTTCGCCGAGATGAGCGGGAGGTTCACCGCATCGGGCACGAAATTGGTCGGCAGCAGGAAGCCTTTGGCTTCCGTCTTGGGCGTGAAGTAGTCGGGCTCGCCGGCGAAGCGGTTCTTGAAATCGTAGGCGGTGTTGAAGACGAAATTGACGTCGTCATAGAGATTCATCACCGAGGGACCGTTGGTCACCGCGACATAGCGGGCCGGCTCGCGGCCCGAGCCGTTGAAATGCTGATGCCAGCAATTGAGCGGAATGGCGAACATCGCGCCCGCCTTCCACTCGAAGGTGATGCGCGCGCCGGAATCGTTCCACACCGAGGTCGAGCCGCGGCCGTCGAGCACGAGGATCATCTCCTCGAAGAGCTGGCGCTGGCGCGCGAGCGACTTGCCGGGCGGGATCTCGCAGACATAGCAATCGTTCGAGGTGCGCGAGGCGTCGTGATTGATGTAGACGCCGCGGCCGCCGCGGCGCGGCCAGTCCTTGAGCTCGCAGGTGCGCAGGTTCGGCACGTAATGGCCGCTGATGATCTCAAGCCCTTCGGCGCGGACCCAGCGCTGATAGGGCGTGTCCTTGTCCTTCTCGGTGGCGAATTTCTTCGCGAGGTCTTCGGAAACCTTGATGTCGGGCATTCAAGCACTCCTGAAGCTGATGCGTATGAGCGAATTCCTACGGCAAGGACGGGGCGAATTCTATAACCTTCTCGATTGACTAATAATACAAATATACGTATAATCGTATGAGCGACATCGCGACAAAACCCATAAGGTGGGTAGGCTCATCGAGGAAGGACCTCAGGGGCTTTCCAAGGGATGTGCGCCGGCACGTGGGACAAGCGCTGTATGCGGCGCAATGCGGCGAGGAATATCCCTCAGTCAAAGCACTCAGAGGCTTTGGAGGACGGTCCGTGCTGGAGATTGTTGTGTGCCCGATGACAGCGGGACCTACCGGACGGTTTACACCGTGCGTTTCGAGGAAGCGATCTACGTTCTCCACGCCTTCCAGAAGAAGTCCAAGAAGGGCATCGCAACACCGAAGCGAGACGTCGATTTGATCACGGAGCGGCTCGCAGTTGCTGAACGAGACCATAGAGAAAGGCAGAACTGATCATGCCGAGGAAGACAAGAGTCCGCGTCGTCGAGGGCAGCAGCAACGTATTTGCCGATTTGGGCTTTCCCAATCCACAGCGCGAGCAGCTCAAGGCACACCTCACGCTGCGAATCTACCGTCTCATAAAGGAGCGAGGTCTAACGCAGGCTCAGGCGGGTGACATTCTCGGAATAAAGCAGCCGCACGTCTCGGTCTTGATGCGCGGTCAATCCGGGACATTTTCGGTAGAACGCCTGATGGATTTTTTGACTCTGCTCGGACAGGACGTCGAAATCACCGTTCGGCCGAAACGCAAATCACACGGTGAGGTCTCGGTCGTCGCGCGTTGAGGTGCGACACGCCTCACCCACCCTACGCAGCCATATCGTTCACGGCTCGTGGTGCGGATGCGGGTGGTTGTAGTCGTGGTGGTGGATGCGTTCGCGCGTGCGCTTGGGATCGTCGCTGAAGACGAGCGACTTGATGGTCACAGGCACGGTGTAGGACGGCACGCGCACACGGCCGAGATCGATGTAGTCGAAATCCATCAGCACGACGCCGTCGATGGCGAGTATCTCGCTCATCACGTGGCAGTCCTCGCGCAAGATGGCGCCGAGCGTGTGCGCGACGTCGCCGTCGAGCATCACATAGATCGGGGCGCGCGCTTCGACCTTGTCGGCGAGCCCTGACGCGATGCCTTCGGCGAAGGCGTGGATGCGCTGATAAGACGGCGGACCCTGCCAGCGGAAGGCGAGCGCGATGTCGGATTGGGCGCCCTCGGCGTCGAACAGCACGCGATGGGCGCGGATCGTTTGCGCCAACGCGCCGGCATCGACCGTGTCGGCGAACGTGAACGTCGGCCGGAGCACCTGGAGATTGCGCCGCGGCAGCAACGCGGACGGATCGGAGATATAGCTCGTGTTGCCGGAGAGCTGGACGCTGTACTCGGAGGCGCCGAGCGCGGTCGCGCGGATGCACTCGCCGGCGGTAAGCAGCGGCCAGGGCAGCGCACCGCGATCGAGCCGCGCGCGGATGGCGCGGCCGAAGCGGCGCCCCATGTCGCCGAAGTCGCGCGCCTCGCGGCCGTAGATGTATTCGGCGACGCCGCCCGACGCGATCACGCCCTTGATGTCGCCGAGCTCGGACAAGGGATCGGTGAGATAGAGATGGGCGATATCGTCGGGCATCGGACAGGCGACGAGCGCGGCGATGAGTGTGTCCGCCATGGTCTCGGCCACATGGTCGAGCGCGGCGTCATCGACGACATCGCCGAGCTTACAGTCGAGGCCCGCGCGTTTCGCGTGCGCGCGCCCGGCGGGATCGAGGCGGACGATGCGGCCGCCCTCATCGACGACGAGAAGCCGTCCGCCGATGTGCACCGCGGCGGTCGCGAGCACGCGGCCGCCTTCGACAAGGGCAAGCTTGGTGGTGCCGCCGCCGATATCAAGATTGAGGATGCGCACCCCCTCTTCGCTCGATCGGAGCGCCGCGCCTGAACCGTAGGCCGCGAGCATGGATTCCATGTGATGGCCGGCGGTCGCGCAGACAAGATCGCCCCCCGCTTCGGAGAGCATGGCCGAGATCGCTTGCGCGTTCTCGCGACGGAGCGCTTCGCCGGTGAGGATCACGGCGCCGGTGTCGATGGCCTTGGGCGCGACGTTTGCGTCGCGATAGGCGGCGTCGATGATCGCTTTCAGCGCCTGCTCGTCGATGCGGGTTTCGCTCTGGTAGGGCGTCAGCGATACCGGCGACAAGAACAGCGTCTCGCGCTTGACCACGAAGTAGCGGCTGGTGAGGTCCTCGGCCAGACGGCGCAGATGGATGCGCGAGAAGATCACCTGGGTGCCCGACGAGCCGATGTCGATGCCGACGCTGGTCAGCGCGACATTGTCCTGAACCCAGAGCGGATTCTCTTCGAGCGGGCCGTCGGCTTCGAAATCGTCATGGTCGTGGTCAAAGGCGCCGCCGTCATGCTCATGCGTCACTTCAAGGCCGCTCAAGTGATCGGCAAGCGCGTGCGTCTTAGGATCGGTCTTATCTGGCCGCTTGGTCATGTCCCGGAGTCCGGGCGGACCCGGACGTCATTGATATTGCGGGATCAATGGCATTTTGCCGGGAACACGACAACCCGGCGGGCGTGCGCGCTACTCGGCGGGCTGAGTCACAGTCTGTTGCGGTGCGGCGGGAACGACGGGAACCGCGAGCACGTAGCCGAAATCGCACATATCGGAGGTTTCCGGGAAGTCGAACACCTCGTCGGTGCGCTTGTTCGATTTGGCTTCTTCGACTGCGCGAGGTGTCATTCGATTCTCCTTGCGGAACGTTCGGATCACCGGAACACGGAACTCGCCTTAATCCGATTCGGGTGCTCCAAACCATGGAAATGGCCAAGCTTGGTAAAGGTTCCTGGTTTCGCCCCACAAGAAAAGCCCCGCCGACGGGGACCGGCGGGGCCTTTCCCAACAGAACGTGCGAGTCACGAATCAGAAGCGGACGAAGCGCACGTCGAGGATGAGACCGTTGTGTCGGGAGACGAGCAAAAACTCATCGCCGTAGCGGACCCAACGATAGCCCATGGGCGGGCGTCTCAGATGATGGCGATGCCAATTGTTCACGACCATGTAGCGGCCATACGGCATCGCGAAGTAGTCGCCGCGGACCCACACGGTATGGCGCGGCACGTAATGGACATGGACGCGGCCAGGAGGGAACGGTCCTGGGTTGTAGAACGGAGCAGCACTGGCCGCAGTGCCGCCCAAAAGGGTCAGAGCCAGAACGGCTGTGATGAGGCGCTTCATTGTCTTCATCCCTTAGTTGGCGTGCTTGAGCACGGCTTCGACGTTCATCGCGTCTTGCACGCGAGAATGGATCATGCGCTTTGAACCAAGCCTGAACTCGGCGGTTAGGTGCCGTTCAGATTGGTAAACGCGAGAGCATTGGATTCAGACGACAAAAGCCGGGCGCGCGAGGCGCCCGGCTTTTTCAACCCAGCCCAAAAATCAGACGATTAGTTCTCTTCGTTCTCGTCGCGGGCGTTAGCGCGGACGACATTCTGCCCGTTGGGAAGAGCGGCCTGCATGAACTGTCCGCCGCGCGATCCGTCCTTCATCGGATGGAACGTCACCGAAACCTTGTCACCGGGACGCACGGAGTCAGCCTTCATGCCCATGGTCACGAGCCGGCCCGGCGAGCTCATCTCGAAGGCCCACAGCACCGGCCGTCCGACTTTCTGGTCGTCGACCATAACGCGCAGCCATGCGTGCGGATTGGTCCATTCCAGCTCCTTCACCGTGCCTTGCAGGGTGATGGTTTTCTGCGCGTCGAACATGGCGAAGGAGTGATGGGCAATGGCCGGCACCGCAAACGCGGTTACCAGGACGGCGCTCAGGCTGACGACTTTCATGTTCATAGGCGTCTCCCCAATCGATGACCAAATCGGCGTTTTGTTGGTCCGGATAATAATGCAGTATAGTGCAACCGTACAGGGAGCCAGAGCGGCGGGACCCCCGGCGAACAAACGAAAAAGCCGCGACTTAGGGAGGCACTCGATGCGATTGACGGTCTTGGCGATTTTGGCCGGGTTTGCGCTCACCGCCTTGGCGACGCCCGCAGCCGCCCAGTGGCGCCCTTACATCAGCCATCCGTTGGGCTTCGCCTTCGCGGCGCCGGGTCCGATGAAGGTCGAAAAGGGAACCTATGAAGCGCCGATCGCAGGCCGGCGGCAGACCACGACCTATGCGTTCACCGACGACAACATCGAGTACAAGGTCGTCGTCATCGACATGCGCGATATCGCGGTCAACTCGGCGTCGCTTCTGGGCGAAGCCCAGTTCAGGTTCCAGGACGGCAAGAAGATGCTGATGGACGCGTTCGGCCGGGTGGACCGTCAATACGGACGCAAGCTCACAGTCGATCTTCCGAACAACGGCGGCCGGTCCATGGGCGCGTTTTACTTCGTCAATGGGCGGATCGTTTCGCTGCAGGCGACCGTCCTGCCGGCCAACGGCGATTACGAGACGCCGGAGACGGGACGGTTCATCGATTCGATCACCTTCTACACGGTGCGCGCGGATGACGATGCGATCGAAGTACCGCCGCCCGGTTAGGATTTGCGCACCGATATACGCTTGAAATTTCAGGGGAGGATACGAATGCGCACGTGGATGTTGGCAGCCATAGTAAGTCCAGCGATTGTGATGGGATCGCTGGCGGCGGAGGCGCAAAGCGCCTGGCGGAGCTACATCGTCAAAGAGTTCGGGTTCTCGTTCAGCGCGCCGGGCAAAGTCGAGACGAGCACCGGCACGTTCCGTGGTGAGGTCGCGGGCCCCAGGCAGACGATGATCTTCAAGTCGACGACGAACAACATCGAGTACAAAGTCACCGTCATGAGCTTCAAGCAGGCTCAGGGCGAAGGCGCCAGCATCCTCGGCGAGCGCACCTACATGTTCCAGGACAAGAAGAAGACGCTGATGGACACCTACGCCCGTGTCGAGCCGGGCAAGGACTCGGTTTATGGACGCAAGATGGTCGTCGAACTAGCCGAAGGCAAAGGGCGCACGTTTGGCGCGTTCTACTTCACGAACGGCAGGCTGATCGCACTCGAAGCGACTGTGCTCCCCGCCAACGGAGATTATGAGTCGCCCGATCCTGCGCGCTTCGTCGATTCGGTCGCCTTCATCGCCTCGCGCGCCGGCGAGAACGCCATCGAGCTGCAGGCGCCGAAGGTCGAGTAGCTTCATCAGCACGCATCACGCACAAAAGAACACGAGCGAGGAGGAGCCGATGAATTACAGAATCGCAAGTCTTGCCGTTCTGACGGCGGCAGCGTTCGCAGTGCCGGCCAGCGCGCATCATTCGTTTTCCATGTTCGATTCCACGAAGACCATCACCATGAAGGTCACGGTGGAGGAAATGGAATGGGTGAACCCGCACGTCTGGCTTCGCGTGATGATGCCGGATCAGGCGGGGACGGTGAGGGTGTGGGCCCTCGAGATGGGTCCGCCCGCGCGCCAATTGCGGCGCGGCTGGAAAGCCGATTCGGTCCGGCACGGCGACGTCATCACGGTGAACTACCATCCGCTGAAAGACGGCTCGCGCGGCGGGCAATTGGTCAGCGCGATCCTGCCCGACGGCAAATCCGCCGGCGGTGCCGGCGCGGCCGACCAGAACTAGCCGGCAACGGAAGATTGAATGCGGATCGGGGCCGCCCTTTTAGGGGGCGGCCCCGTTTTGCGTTATGGTCGCGCCCAAATGCCGAAGCTGGCTGAACTGCTTTACTGGATGGCGTGCTGGATCGCCGCGATCGTGGCGATCCTCGGACTCAATGCGCTGGTCCAGGGCGGTGACCAGCAGTCGGTGGTTGGAGTCGTCGCCTTTTTCGTCACGGCCGGTGTGATCTGGCTCATCGGACGCGCGCTGCTGCTGGTGTCGCGCAACAAGTAGCCGCTTCTATCTGATGTCCTTGAGCCAGCCGGCCATCAGCGCTGCGATCTCTTGATTGTTCTTCTCCAGCATCATCATGTGGCCGTTGCCCTTGATGCCGCGATCGGCCAGGCGGATGAAATTGTGCTTCACGCCCGCCTGCGTGAGGTACTGCGACGTGCAGTGATCGTAGGGCGCGTGATACGAGGCCTCCGACGTAACGATCAGCAACGGAATGGATTTGAGATTGGTGAGCTGTTTCGCGGGCTCGCGCTGGCGCCAGCACTTCACGAGGTCGGGGGCGTCGGCTTTCTCCTGCTGCACGAAGGAGAGCTGGGACGCTTCGCTCACGCCGTCATAGGTGAGCTTCATGGCGCCCAGGCCCCACGGCTTGGTCGCAGGACCGTCCACGAAATAATCGGGCGCGCCTTTGAACTCGGCATCGCGCACGGGCGGGCCTGACGGCTCGACGGCGAGGATCGCCTTGACGAGATTGGGGCGCGCGTCCGCGATCGGCCAACCGAACGTGCCCGACTGCGAATGAACCATCACGATCGCGGGGCCGATCCTATCGAGGAGCGCGATGCCGGCGTCGCGGTTCAGCTCCTGCTGTTTCGAGAAGCTCGCGATCGAAGGCATCTGCTCGGCGTAGAACTGGTCGAACGACGGATCGCCCGCGACTCCGGTTCCCGGCCACTGCGTGTGCCTGGTCGCCTGGGGCCACAGCTTCGAGCGCTCGGGCGCGGTGAAGCGCTCCTCGATCGGGCCCGTCCCCCGCAGCACGGTTGCGCCATACGAAGGATGAAGCGGCGAGCGGCCGCGCCCGACTTGATCGACGACATAGACCGCGTAGCCCTGGCGCAGGAAATACTGAGCCCAGCCGTCGCGGCCGTCCGGCGTGCCGGTGAAGTTGGAGCCGTTCTGCCCGCCGCCATGGATCATGACGATGGGATAGGGATGCGTCTTCTTCTGCGGGATCTGATACTCGACGTAGGCCTGCCCCTGCATGGACTTGCCGTCGGGGCCGGCGACGTATTTCCCGCCCGCATAGAGGTAGCCCTGCTTGGCGATCTCGAGCGGAGGCGTATCGGCCGCGCGCACCGCAAAGGCGGACGCCATCAGTGAGGCCGCCAGAACGGCGATAGTGCGTTTCGGATTCATGCCGGCCTCCCCTGCCCGTAGTTTTTTGAATTGTCGCATTTTCTACGGCGAACCGCGAAGGCACTTCGCCGGAAAATGCTTATTCCGCAGCCATTTGCATGCGTGGCGACCGTTCCTCGATCCACTGGGCAACGTCGGCCCAGCGCGGCTCCGCGTTCAGATCGCGCAGCAGCATATGATAGCCGGTAGGATAGGTCATGAGCTTCGCGCTGGTATTGGAGCCGAGACCGTTCATCACCGTCTGCGTCGGCAGTTTGGGGATGACCTGATCGTTGCCGCCATAGAGATAGAGCAGCGGCGTGTTCTTGAGTTTCGGCCCAGCCGAATAGGCTTCGTCCATCAGCGCCATCAGACCGAAGATCGCATCGGTGCGCGAGCTCTTGATGAAGAGCGGATCGCGGCCGTTCGCGCGCAGCATCTCGATATTGTCGCTCGCCATGATGCGAAGATTCGATCCGGAAAACGAAGCGCCCCGGAGCGTGTGCGCGGTCGTCCACAGCACGAAGCGATAGGTGAACGGCATCGTGTCGCGGCCCCAGACCGCGGGCGCAATCAGGATCAAGCCGTCGGCTTTGGGCGGACCCTCGGACGCGAACGCCGTCATCGCCACCGCGCCGCCCATGCTTTCGCCGAGCACGAAAACGGGAACACCGGGATTACGCATCCGGATTACTTCGACGAAATCGGCGAGGTCGCGGCGCATGAGATTGCTGCCGGGCCAGATGCCGCGCTGCGGCGAGCGGCCGAAGCCCCGCTGATCGTAGGCATAGGTGGAGATGCCCTGCGACGCCCACCACGGAGCCGGCATGGCGAACGCGTTCGAATAGTCGTTCATGCCGTGCAGGCCGACGATCACCGCCCTCGGCATCGCTGCGTCCCAGTGCATGAGCCCGAGCTTCATGCCGTCGCGCGTGACGTAGCGGTCGACGGACTGACCCTCCTCCTGGACCTGTTCGATGGCCGGCATCCGCATTTCGGGGCCGAGCTGCTGGAGCCGCGGCGCGCAGGCCGCCGTCAGGACGAGGATAGCAACGGTGAGCGCGCGGATAAAACCGCGGCATGCACGCATGTGCGCAGATGGGGAACCAGTTCCGACTCGAACCACGGATTCTTTCTCAACCATGCATTGTTGCGCCAGGAGGGATGGGGCAGCGGAATGACCCGACCATAATCGCGCCACGCGCGCACCGTCTCTCCGACTGTTTTCTTTGCACGTCCCTTCAAATGGTACCGTTGTGCGTATGCTCCGATTGCAAGCACGAGATCGAATGTCGGCGCCGCCGCGAACAGCCGGTCATGCCACGTACGGACACATTCCGGCCGGGGCGGACGATCGGCGCCCGTCTCGTCGTATCCGGGGAAACAAAACCCCATCGGGACGATAGCGACAAGAGTTTCGTCGTAGAAAATATCGCGGGGAACCCCCATCCAGGCGCGCAAACGCTCGCCGGACGGGTCGTTATAGGGCAATCCGCTGTTGTGGACGCGCAAGCCCGGAGCCTGTCCCGCAACCAGGAGCTTGGCCCCCGGGCTCATGCGCAGCACCGGCCGGACCCCATGCGGCAAATGCGCGGCGCAGAGCCGACAGGCACGGATTTCGGCGAGCAGGCTCGAGAGGCTCTGGCTTTTCTTTGTCATGCACGGAAGCAGCGGTGGAGGTGCGATGCTAGCATTCGCGCCGACGGGCTTGCTACATTTGCGCGTCACCGCCGGGAGTGCGCACGTGCTGAAACAGATCGCCGCTTTCATGTCCGCGTCAGTCATCGCCTGCGGGACGGCGGCGGCGGGCGAGACCGCGAACCGGCCGTTGTGCGATTTCGTGCAGCAGGTGCTTGCGGCGAAAGTGACCGAGTTCAACACGCTCAAAGGCGAGGCCCGCAACCCGCGCGTGTTCCAGAACCAAGTATTCGACGGAACGCTGCTTCCGGAGCCGGGCGCCGAGTGCACGCTCTTCATCCGCACGAAAGTCGGGCGCGCGGAGCTCGATCCAAAATATTCCTGCACGATCGGCAAGGCGCCGAACTTCGCCACCGCGAACCGCATCTTCCAGCGGGCGTCCGCCGATCTGCGCGCGTGTTTCAGCCAAGCGCGATTCATGGACAGCTTCGATGGCGACGGCCGCGATCCGACCGAGCCTGTGGACTGGACGATCACCGCAGAGGGCCCGGATTTCCGGCTCGAGCTGCAGATGACGAACCAGGTCGCGCTGATCGCACAAGCCTTCGGCCAGGGCTCAGCTGACATGCCGGAAGTCCGGATCACGCTGGACGTGACCGACACCTCGCCGCCCAAGACACCGATCTGAGATTCTTTTTTTGTCGCGTTTTCTTACGCCGAACCGGCAGCCACTTCGGCGGAAAACGCTTAGAGTGGAAGTAGTCCCACGACCGCGCCGGTCATGCCGGACGCGATGGTTCCGGAGATCAGCGATTTCAGCGACAGCTCGACGACTTCCTTGCGGCGCTCGGGGATCATCGCCGAGACGCCTGCGATCATGATCCCGACCGATCCGAAATTGGCGAAGCCGCACATCGCGTAGACCATGATGAGGCGCGACCGCTCGCTGAGCGCGTCGGGCGGCAGTGCCGCCAGGTTCAGATAGGCGAGGAACTCGTTGAGGATGGTTTTTGTGCCGAGAAGCGCGCCGGCATCGGCGGCTTCGGCAACGGGGATGCCGTAGAGCCAGACCACCGGGGAGAACAGCCATCCGAAGATTCGCTGGACGGTTAGCGGCGCACCGTTCACGTCGGGCAGCCCGGCGATCATGATGTTGACGAGCGCGACCAGCGCCACCATCACGAGCAGCATCGCAACGACACCCAGGTAGAGCTTCAATCCTTCTTCGGTGCCCTGAACGATCGCGTCCATAGTGGAGCTGTAGCGCAAGACACTATGGGTGTCCGCGTCCGTGCTGCTTTCGCCTGGCACCATCAAATGTGCCACCAGGATCGACGACGGAAGCGAAATGAACGAGGCGACGAGGATGTGACCGAGTGCGCCGGGCACGACAGGCTCGAGCACGGTCGCGTAAAGCACCATCACGGTTCCCGCGACGGTCGCGAGGCCAACCGTGAACAGCATGAACAGCTCGGCGCGGCTGAGCCGCGCGAGATACGGACGGATCAGCAGCGGCGCCTCGATCTGGCCGAGAAAGACATTGGCCGCAGAGCCAAGACCGACCGCTCCGCCGATGCCGAGCGATCTTTGCAGCGCGAAGGAGATGCCCCTCACCAGCACCTGCAGCACGCCCCAGTGCCACAGCAGCGCGGAGATGGCCGACATGATGAGCAACAGCGGCAAGGCCTGGAACGCGAGGCTGCCGGCGTTCCGAGGATTGGTTACGGCAAAGGGCGGTTCGCCGCCGCCGACATAACCGAAGACGAACGAGGAGCCGGCTTGGGTGGCGCGCGACAGCACGTCGACGACGACGTTGAGCGAGTAGAGCGCATCGCGCGCGGGCGGGACCTGGAGCAGCAGCAGCGCGAGTCCGATCTGCAGCGCGAGCGCGACGCCGATCAGCCGGAACGACAGTGCGGCACGCCGGTTCTCGGACAGCGCCCAGGCAATCAGGACGAGGACACAGAGCCCGAATGCGCTCTGGAGCTGAAGCCACGGCATGGGAGGGAATCAGTGGGGCCGCGGGCACCAGCATAGGGCAGAACGCGGGTTGTACGGTCTTGGAGAAGAAATACCCCCCATCCGTTGGAGGTTAAAACGGATGGGGGGTATTCCCCCCTCTACTGCGGCGCTTCCGCGAGGCGAGCGGTCAGCGACAGCATTGAGGGGACCACATCAGATGCACGGAGGCCCGTCCGGCTGCCAATGAGGTCGCGTCTGCGCGCCGCTCGCGCGCTCCTGCGCCGCAGAGATGGTGGTTGCTCTTGAGAGTCGTGCTGCAAGGGCTTTTCCCAAAGCCTCTCGATGCAGTGAAAGCGTCTGCCTTCATTGCGCCCAGCGCGCGGCCGCATTTGGGCCAAAACAAGGCTTTGAAGAAATTCAGACGAGGGGTTCGTCTACGAAGGTGCGGCCCTCGCGGTCTTCGATCTCGACGATCCAGATGTCGGGATCGAAGCGAACCTGCTTGGCGAAGTAGTCGGCGCAGCGCGGCTCGTCCGCAGTCTCGCCCAAGGGGCGCATCCAGACGAGCTCTTCGCCGCGGCGCGCGGGGCTGAGCACGGTAAGCGTGCCGTTGAGGCGGTTGAGCTTGATGAAGACGGCACCGGCTTCCTCGGCGCCACGTCTAAGGAGATAGGCGGCGGCGCCGGCTGCTTCGCAGCGGCGGATCAGTGCCTGGACAAAGATTGCACTTTTGAGGCGGACCATCATTCGAAAGACAGAGTACGGAAAATCAGGGCTCAGGCTAGCTTATTACACCGCTGCCAGCTGTTTTCCGATTTCGGACTTCTGACTTTCGGCTTGCGGCAACCGAACCCTGACCGTGGTTCCCTCGCCCACCAGAGATTCGATCGTCATGGTGCCGCCGTGCAGGTGCGCAAGCGCGCGCACGAGCGCAAGCCCAAGCCCGGTGCCTTCCTTGGCGCGCGTATACTCGCTGTCGACCTGCTCGAAGGGCTGACCGAGCCGTTTCAGGTCGGCTTCGTCGATTCCGACACCGGTGTCCGCGACCGAAATCTCGAGGTCTCGCCCGATAAGCGTCGCCTCGACGCGGACGGTGCCCCCGCGGGGCGTGAACTTCACGCCGTTGGACAGGAGGTTGATCAGAATCTGTGTCACCGCGCGTTTGTCGGCAAACACATGGCGCACAGCCGGGTCGACCGCGTCCTCCAAGGTCACGCCGTTGCGTTCGGCGATAAAGCGGACAAAGCGAATGGACTGCACGGCGGCCTCGCCCAGGTCGAAGCGCTCGCGCTGGAGCTCGAGCCGGCCGGCTTCGATCTTCGACATGTCGAGAATGGAGTTGATCAGACCCAACAGGTGTTCGCCGCTCTCGTGGATCAACTGCGCGTAGTCGACGTAGCGTGTGCCCAGCTGACCGAACATCTGATGCGCCATGACTTCGGAGAAGCCGAGGATGGCGTTGAGCGGCGTCCTCAGCTCGTGACTCATGTTGGCAAGGAATCGTGATTTGGCGCGGCTCGCGTCCTCGGCGAGATCGCGCGCCTGGATGAGAGCGCGCTCGTGGGCCTTGCGCTCGGCGATGTCGCGCGTGACGACCACGATGTCGCCCATCGCATCGCCCGAATGCCCAGCGGGCCGGCAGCGGAATTCGCCCCAGGCATAGCCCCCCTGCTTGATCGCGAGCCTGAGTTCTGCGCTTGCGCTGTGACCCGCACTCGCCGACGCAAAGGCGTTCGCAATGACAACGGCATCGTCGGGATGAGCGAGATCCGCGAGCGTGCGTCCAATCAGCTCCTCCGGCCGATAACCAAGCAGATGAGCCGAGGCGGGACTCGCGTAATGAATCCGTCCGTCGGCGGTGTGGCGGGTGATGAGGTCATGCGCGTTCTCGGCGAGGAAGCGGTAGCGCGCTTCGCCCGCTTCAGCGGCCTGATCGGCCGCGCGGTGGCGTTCCTGCGCGGCAACCGCCATCAGTGACGCCTGGATGATCGCCACCATCAGAGACACGCAGAGCCACAGCCCGGAGGGGCCAGGAAGGCGTGAAGGCGGCAGCAGACCCATGATCTGAATGACGACGATCGCGCAGAGGGCCACGGCGGCGGTCGCGCCCGAGAACGCTACGGCGCGTCCGCGACCGGCTAGTGCGCCTTCGAACGGCACCAGCACGAGCCAGAGAATGAAGGGCGAGGACAATCCGCCCGTAAGCCCGCTCAAGAGCGCGATCAACGTCGCGAAGAGCACCAGCGAGGCGGCCTCGAGACGTGCGAGCGGAACGGAGGTGCGCGCGGCCAGCGCCAGCGCGATCGGCGCCACGAAGCCGGCGAACGCGATGAGCTCCGCCAAGTCCGGGCCGCCGATGAGGGTGACGTAGCCGAGCGACAGCACAATGCCGAGCCCGCCCTTGATGCTCTGTGTTCGGATGAAATGGCGCCGAGCAATAAGATTGCGGTCGGGCAATTCTTCGTACTGGGCCAAAGGCTTGTCTCGCGATCCCGAACGCTTGCTCTGTCGGCAGTCCAACTTAAGGCGCCCGCTCGCGGCCATGGTCTCAAGACCTGCTTAACGAAGCCTCAACGATTTGGGCGCGAGAGGCGGTGTTTGGGCGGAAACCGCCCCTCGGTCTTAAGATTTGCGTAAGGTTTTGCGCCGGTTTGCTTTGAAAAACAGCGCGGTGCTTCGAATTTTATTTGAACAAGCCATGATTTTTATTTGAAGTGTTCCAGTACAAGCAAGAGTATCACCGGCGAGTCGAAGACAAGACATCAATAGACGGCTGCTATTCCGCAATATTCGTCGATTTTTACTGTCCCGCTTCAGGCCTCTGCAAATTCGGCCATGTAGGATGCCGCCCTCAACGCGGAGCTTCCATGATTTTCCTTTTGCGAGCGGTGTTCTGGACAGCGGTCGTCATGGTGTTCGTGCCGGGCGCGCTTCACGGCACGGCAAAGACGGCCGACCTTCCAGCACTGGAGAGCGTGAGAACGGATGTGCTCCTCACATTCGCGCGCATCAGGACGGAGTTGCATGCCCGAGACTTGCAAGCGCGATAGCGGCGCTTGGCCCGCGAACCGCTGAGCTGTCCCTCCTTCTCCCCCGACGGCTCTCTCTGGTTCGCGGGCTTTTTTTTCGCACCGCATCGTTCATCATGAGCACGCAAGCGTGACCGGCGATGACGGTGTGTCAGTTTTGTGTCGGTCCGTTCATCTTCGAGCGGAGCAAGCCATGAGACCTCACGCGGCAGCAATGGCGGTGGTTTTGAGCGCTTGTGTGACGTCTACGGACGATCGTTCGCCCAACTACCAGTTGGGGTTTGGCGACGGCTGCACCACAGCCAGTACTGAAACCGCAGGCGTTCCGCGCGAACCGCGGCGCAACAAAGCGCTCTACGAGCTCGACCGGGATTATCGCGCGGGCTGGATTTCCGGCCGCGCCCAGTGCCGAACGCCGCGCCCCGCATCGATGTTCATTGGACGGAGTTAACGCAACCTTACCGACATTGTCGCCGAAGCTTCGCTTGGCAAGTGAATCAGAGAGGCATACAATCCGTACACGACGCACTTCCTGCGTATAAGGAGGAAATGATGTTCCTGCGTCTGGTTCCTGGTCGCTACTCTCAGACGACCGGAGTGGCCGAGGCAAGACCGCCGGGTTGGCTGAAGCGCCTGCTGGACGGTTTACTCGGCCGCAAACACTAGGTCGCTAGGCGACTTTGGCCGGCGCAAAGCGCTGGTAGAACGTCTCACCTTTCGTCGCCAGCTCGCGAAGGAGCTTGTTCGGGACGAAGCGGTCCCCGTGTTTCTTGGCGAGGGCCTCGCAGCGCGCCACGAACGCAGAAGCGCCCATCGTGTCGATCATCGAGATCGGACCGCCGGTGTATGGCGCAAAGCCCCAGCCCAGGATCGCGCCGACGTCCGCATCGCGCGGATCGGTGATCACGCCTTCCTCGAAGCAGCGAGCGGCCTCGAGCGCCTGGATGGTCAAGAGACGGAGCCTGAGTTCCGCAGGGTCAGCGTCCGTGTTCCATTTGCCGCCACCGTAATCGAACAGCCCCGGCCAAATGCGCGTACGCTTTCCCTTGGCGTCGTAGTCATAGAAGCCCTTGTTCGCCTTCACGCCCGGCCGGTTCGCCGTCTCCACGATCCAGGCGAGGATCTCTTCGGTGACGTCCGGCTTATCGCTGTTCAGGACCTCCTTGCGCGTCGCGCGGGTGATCTTGAGTCCGGTATCGACGCCGACGGAGTCCGTGACCTCAAGCGGGCCCATGGGCATGCCGCTCATGCGGCCGACGTTCTCGATCAGCGCCGGTGATGTCCGCTCGCCCATCATGAAGAGACCTTCAAGCGTGTACGTGCTGAAGCAGCGCGAGGTGTAGAAGCCCCGAGCGTCGTTCACGACGATCGGCGTTTTCTTGATCTTGCGCACATAGTCGATGGCGGCCGAAAGCGCGCGGCTGCCGGTCTTCTTGCCCACGATGATCTCGACCAGGCCCATGCGCTCCACGGGCGAGAAGAAGTGGATGCCGACGAAGCTCTCGGGCCGCTTGCTCACTTCCGCGAGACCGGTGATGGGAAGCGTGGATGTGTTCGAGCCGAAGATGGCATCCGGCCGCATCGCAGCCTCGGCTTTGCGGGTGACGTCGCCCTTGACCGCACGGTCCTCGAACACCGCCTCGATCACGAGATCGACGTCTTTCAGGATCGAGAAATCCGACGAGGGGTGAATGAACGAAAGCACCTGCTCTTTCTTCTCCGGCGTGGCACGGCCGCGCGAAATCTCGCGGTCGAGCAGCTTCGCCGAATGCTCGCGGCCTCCATTGGCTCGCTCTTCCGTCGTGTCGATCAGGGTCACATCGATGCCCGCCTGCGCCGAAACGTAAGCAATACCCGCCCCCATCACGCCCGCGCCGAGAACGCCGAGGCGTTTGACCTCGGTCGGCGGTTCGTTCGAGGGACGGCGCGCGCCTTTTCCGAGCTCCTGCATCGAGTGGAACAAGGTGCGGATCATGTTGCGGCTGGTGGGCTCGTTGAGCACGCGCACGAAGTAGCGCGCCTCGATCTTCAGCGACGTGTCGAAGTCGACGAGCAGCCCCTCGTATACTGCGGACATGATGAAGCGCTGGGCGGGATAGTTGTCGTAGGTCTTGTCGCGCAGCATCGCGTTGCCGACGGTGAAGACCTGCGCGCCCGTGGCCGAGAACGGCCCGCCGCCCGGGATGCGGAAGTCCTTCTTGTCCCAGGGCTGGGTCGAGTCCGGCTTGCCCTTGATCCACGCTTTTGCCTGAGCGACCAGATCGCCTGCGGGCACCACCTTGTGGATGATCCCCATGCCGAGGGCGGCCTGCGGATCGATGCGCTTGCTCTCGAGCATGAAAGGAAGCGCCGCCATCGCGCCGATCAGGCGCGGCAGACGCTGCGTGCCGCCGCCGCCCGGGATCAGACCGACCTGGGCTTCCGGGAAGCCGACGCGCGCCTTCGGGTCATCGGCGATGATGCGGTAATGGCAGGCGAGCGCGAGCTCCAGGCCGCCGCCAAGCGCGGTGCCGTTCATCGCCGCGACGACAGGCTTCTTGCTGATCTCGAATTTGCGGAAGGTCGTGTGCAGCGTCGTCATCAGCTTGTAGGCGGCAGCCGCGGCGTCCTTCCGGCCAGAGCCGCTGTAGGCGAGCATCTCGTCGAGGTCGGCGCCTGCACAGAATCCGCCGGCCTTGGCGCTGGTGATGACCAGTCCCTTGATGCCCGCATCGGCGGTGATCTTGTCGGCCACGTCGGAGAGCTCGGCGATGGCCGCCATCGACAGCACGTTCAGCGTTCGGTCGGGCATGTCCCAGGTGAGCGTGACGATACCGTCGCCGTCCTGGTCCCACTGGAAATTGACGAGGTTCATATCTCAAACCCGTTCGATGATGGCCGCCGTGCCCATGCCGGCGCCGATGCACAGCGTAATGAGGCTGGTCGTTAGATTGCGCCGCTCCAATTCGTCGAGCGCCGTTCCCAGGATCATCGCTCCGGTTGCGCCCAAAGGATGGCCAAGCGCAATGGCGCCGCCATTCACATTGAGCTTGTCGTGGGAAACCTTCATCTCGCGCATGAAACGGAGCACGACGGAGGCGAAGGCCTCGTTGATCTCGAAGAGATCGATGTCGTCCTTCTTCATGCCGGCGCGGTCCAGAACCTTGCGCGCGACATCGGCCGGCGCGGTCAGCATGATGCAGGGCTCCGAGCCGATCGAGGCGAAGGCTTTGACGCGGGCGCGCGGCTTCAGGCCGAGCTCCTTACCCATCTCCTTCGTGCCGAGCAGCACGGCCGCCGCGCCATCGACGATGCCCGACGAATTGCCGGCATGATGGACGTGATTGATCGCTTCCACCTGCGGATAACGCTGGATCGCAACCGAGTCGAAACCCATCGCGCCAAATTCGGCGAAGGCGGGCTTGAGCGAGGCCAATGACTGCATCGTCGTATCGGGGCGCATGTGTTCGTCGCGCTCCAGGATGGTCTGGCCGACGGCATCCTTGATCGCGATCACCGAGTTCTTGAAATAGCCCTTGCTCCAGGCGTTTGCCGCGCGCTTCTGGCTTTCGACAGCGAACGCATCGACGTCATCGCGCGAATAGCCGTCGAGCGTCGCGATAAGATCAGCGGAGATTCCCTGCGGCACGAAGTAGGCGGGGATGGCGATGGAAGGATCTTCCGGCCAGGCGCCGCCTGACGAACCGATGGGCACGCGGCTCATGGCCTCGACACCGCCGCCGATCGCAAGATCGGACTGCCCGGCCATGATCTGGCCCGCCGCCATGTTGCACGCCTCAAGCCCGCTTGCGCAGAAGCGGTTGATCTGCACGCCAGGCACGGTCTGATCGTATCCCGCCTTCAGCACCGCGGCGCGCGCGATGTCCGCGCCCTGCTCGCCCACCGGATCGACGCACCCCATGATCACGTCGTCCAGTTTGGTGGTGTCGAGGTTGTTGCGATCGCGGATGGCCTGGAGCGTTTGCGTCGCCAGTTCCAGCGCGGTGACTTCATGCAATGCGCCGTCCTTCTTGCCGCGTCCGCGGGGCGTGCGGACGGCATCGTAGATGTAGCAATCGGTCATGATCGTTCCTCGAGGCGAGGCCAAAGGAGACGCACTGAGCCTTGGTGCGGTCGAGTTGACGGTCCTGACGTTCAGATGGGGTTAGTGATCAGGAACTTCAAATCCAAGCCGCACTGGAATCGGCGCACTCCCAGTGTGGCCGCGAATCCGCGGTTCGCCTAGGGCTTTCAGCCGGGAACGCAGGAGGACCAGCTAGCCTGCGCGCTCGAAGTTCTGGCGGGCGAAATCCCAGTTGAGCAGCTTCTCGCTCACCTGCTTGAGGAAATCCGCCCGCTTGTCCTGGTAGTCGAGATAATAGGCGTGCTCCCAGAGATCGATGGTGAGGAGGCAGGTCTTGCCCTGTGCGAGCGGGGTGACGGCGTCATGCGCCGCCTCGACGGCGAGCTTGCCCTTGTCCGAAATGAGCCAGACCCAGCCGCTGCCGAAGTGTTCGACGCCGGCCTTCACGATCTGCTCCTTGAACTTCTCATAGCTGCCAAGATCGCGCTCGAGGGCTTCAGCGAGACGTCCTTGCGGCTCGCCGCCCTTGGGCGACAGGCAGGCCCAGAAGAAGGAGTGGTTCCAGGCCTGTGCCGCGTTGTTGAAGATTTTGGCCTTGTTCGCGTCCAGATAGGACGACTTGACGATGTCGTCCAACTTCAGATCGGCAATCGGCGTGCCAGCGACGAGCTCGTTGAGCTTCTTCACATAGCCAGCATGATGCTTGCCGTAATGGAATCCCATCGTCCGCTTGGAGATCGTGGGTTCGAGGGCTCCTTCATCATAAGGAAGGGGCGGAAGGGAGAAGGGCTGTGTCTTGACCATCACATTCATCGCACGAACTCCACGCTGATCGGGGCTTTGGCTCAATGTGGGAACGCGCCGCTTGTCGCGCGGTTTCCCCCATGGAAGCAGAGCCGGAGCTACGATTGCGTCAGCTGGAAACGCGTGTTGAGGCCGGGCTCGCCGCGCGTGATGACGCGCCCTTCCTTCGTCAGCTTGTTGAGATGCGCGAACACCGACAATGCCGCGGCCCCGCGCAGTGACGGATCGAGCCCAATGTAGATGCGGGTGACCATTTCCGGGATCGTCGAAATTCCATCGCGGAGGCAACCGACGATCTGCGTCTCGCGCTCGTAGCGGTGCTCGAGGTAAGCGCGCACAAATGTTTGGGGATCGCGGATCGGGCCGCCATGCGTGGGCCAATAGATGACGTCGTCGCGCGCGAGCAGCTTCTCGAGACTCTTCATGTACTGCGCCATGTCGCCATCGGGCGGGGCGACGACGGTGGTCGACCATCCCATCACATGATCGCCCGAGAAGAGCGCCTTCTCTTCTTTCAGCGCGTAGCAGATGTGGTTCGAGGTGTGTCCCGGCGTGTGAACGCACTCGAACGAAAAATCGCGCCCCTCGATCAGATCGCCATCGCGCACGACAACATCGGGGTTGAAGTCCATGTCTCCGCCCTCTTCGATCACGATGCCTTCCTCGGCCTTGCCGCTTCCATGCGGACCGAAGCCGTAGATCTTCGCGCCCGTCCATTGCTGGAGTGCGCGCGACGCCGGCGAATGATCGCGATGCGTGTGCGTGACGAGGATGTGCGTGACGGTCTCGTTTCGTAACGCCTCGCGCAACACCGAGAGATGATGCGGATCGTCGGGACCGGGATCGATCACGGCTACGTGGCCCTGCCCTACAATTGTCACACCGGTTCCCTTGAACGTGAACGGACTGGGATTGCGCGCGAGCAGGCGGCGAATCCGCGGGGCTACACTTACAACCGTGTCATATGGAAACAAAAAATCGCGCTCGAACGAAATCGCCATGGAACTTCGGATCAATTCGCCACGATTCCGACTCTATCATGTTTGACCGTGCTGCCCGACGAGCCTAGGTTTTCGCGGCCAACGGGGATCATTTGACAATGCATGTTGCCGTGGCGCGTCGCACCGCGCCGTCATTGCTGGCTTGCGCCATTGCGATGACGTGCGTCGCGAGCGCCGATGCACAGCCCATAGCGCAGGGCGTGCTCGAGCACGAGATCGTTGTCGGATCGCATGTCGATCTCACCGGTCCGCTCGCGCCTTGGGGCAAAGCAGTCAGCAACGGTCTTCAGTTGGCGATCGAAGAAGCCAATCGAGCGGGCGGCGTGAACGGACGCACGATCCGTTTGATCGTCAAAGACGATGCCTACGATCCGGCGCAAGCCGCTTCGGTGGTGCGCCAACTCGTGACGCAAGACCGCGTGTTCGCGATTCTGAGCCCGCTCGGCACGCAGACAGTCACGGCCTCCTTGCACGAAGTGCTGTCGCGCGGCGTGCTGTATTTGTTTCCGATGACCGCGAGCGCGGAGGCGCACTCTCCGCTCGTCCCCTTGAAGTTCGCGCTCACGCCGACGCACGAGATGGAAGTCCAGGAGGGCTTACGCCGCATCCTGAATGCGCGCGGCCCACTGAAGGTTGGCGTGATTGCGCCCAACGATGCGTTCGGGCGCGAGGTCGGCGAGGGCGCCGTCAACGAGCTGCAACGCCGCGGGCTTGCGCTGGGTGCCATGCTTCCCTTCTCGCGTGGCCAAGAGACACTTCAATCGATCGCGACAAAACTCAGGAACGAGCGCATCGACGTCGTCGTGCTGGGTATCGAGCCGGAGGAGACGCTCGCTTTGCTTCGCGTCGCGCAAGCGATGCGCTGGCGGCCGCTCTTCCTCTGCACCTCAACCTGCTATGCGCCGGAGTTCGCGACACTCGGCGCCGCCGATGCCGAGGGTCTTCTCGCGGTCGGCCAGGTCTCTATTCCGTATGCGGACGATCCGAAGCTGCGCGCCTGGGTCAAGCGCTACGAGGTGCGCTTCTCCGCGGTGCCGACACTCCAGGCGCTCACCGCCTATCGCAACGCGCGGTTGTTCCTGTCCGTCTTGCGCCAGGCGGGACGCATGCCCACTCAGGCCAGCGTGGCCAATATCCTGGAGACGCGCGGCTCGTGGACCGATCCCGAGCTCGGAGGCCTCCCCATCGAGTTCACGCCCAAGGACCACCTCGGAGGCCACAGCGGGCTCCTGGCCCAGGTGCGGGGCGGCCGGTGGGTGGCGCTCGCCGACAATCTCGTCTCGCCACTGCCTTGAAATAGTCAGGGGAAGACTGGCGGTGCCAGTCGAAGCTCGGGAAAGGAGCGCGAGCCCTCCTTCGCTAAGCTTCGGAGGGCAGTCTTCACTCGCTCTGCGAGCGAAGACTGGTCGGAGAGAGAGGATTTGAACCTCCGGCCCCCACGTCCCGATTTTTGGCCATGGTCCTAACGGCCTGAAATCATTGGATCGGAACAGCGCGTTTAGGGCTGAAAACCGAACGTTTGGGCACCAATCTCCCACACGGATTCCCACACAGGTCGGGTCACGGCCCCCGAGCGTTTCGTTTGAAGGTCTCGCGCTGTACCGTGCTCCCTCTACTGGTTTCTGGGGGCAGCGTTTGCCGAAAATCGACTTTCCACTGATCGTCGCGGCGATCGGTGTCGCGATCGTAATCGTTGCAATCTCAGCGACGACGGAAAGTCTCGCTGCATACTGGACTGCCACCTTCACCGCTGCGCTCACTCTTTCGACCATCTTACTTTGGCTCGCTACAAACCGCCTCGCGAGAGGGGCGGAGGAGCAGGCAAAGGACATGAAGGCGTCCGTCGCGGCTGCGGAGAAATCGGCAGCCGCCGCGAGCACGGCGGCGCAGGCACTACCGAAATTGGAGCGTAGCTATCTCGTTTTCGTGACGCCCGGTGCGCTGCACGTCACTCGCCCTGGGTATCCGGTTATGTCGACGAAAGTTGGTGAAATTACACCGATGCTTGAGAACTACGGTAAGACTCCGGCAATTCCCAAGCGCTATAGGTGCGGAATCCTCATCCACAAAGGCATCCCGACCCCCGCAATTTTGGACACACTCCCCATACTGGCAATCACGCGCGCCGCTATCCGAGCGGGGGGCGGCTTTGAAGAGAAGATTCCGGTTGAGCACACATGGGCAGCGCTCAACGTAGACCACTCACAAACCTATCTGATCGGCGTGCTGGAATACGAAGACGTGTTCGGCGGGCAGCACGAGACTTGCTTCTGTTATAGGCTAGCGAAGCGAGGCGAATTTGAACGTGCAGACGACGTACCCCAGTTGAACTACCATCGGTGACGGCTCACGGGATCGCTACGGCAGGGCGCTGGCCTACATTCGCGTGCGCGGTGTCGACGTGGGCGAGATGATGATACGCGCGAGGTTGGCCGTCCGGTTTGGTAATGGGAGGCCTAATTGGTGTTCACGGACAGAACCTTAAAAATCCTCAGTCAGATGAAGGGTTCGCGTTCGCGCATTCCTGGGCTGCATTGGCGCTCGCTTGACGCTCGTCCACACAGAAACAACCGCTTCGGACCTATCGGGCGCTGCATCTATTGCGGGGCAACTGACGGCCTGACGGAGGAGCACGTCGTCCCGCAGTTTTTGAGTGGTCGCCTCAGCTTGACCGAGGCAAGTTGCGGCCGATGCGCGAAAATTACCTCGGGCTTCGAGAGCAAGTGTGCGCAAAAAAATTTTGATACTGCCTTGCCCTTCATGTTCAAGCGCGCGTCACGTCGGCGCTTGCCGGTGACGCTCATCATCAACGGTAAACGTCATACGAAGAGGATAGAACCGCATAACTATCCGCCCACGCTCCAACTGCCGATTTATGCGCCGCCCGATCATGCAGTAGGTCGCCAGCCCGCGGAAAGTGCGCTGCCCATCCGCAAGGAAATGTGGGGATGGGTTTGGGAGCAACCGCATGAACCTCCAGGTGCGTGGGAAAAAAAGGTGCGCCAGCTATTGCGAGAGAGTGGCGCAAGTCATGTGGCAATCCCTGGGAAATTTGATGATCGCTCGTTCGTTCGACTTCTTGCAAAAATCGGTTATGGCTATGCCATCGCGCAGTTTGGACTAGGCTTTTTCCAGCCACTGATTCTAGGGACGATCCTAGATGAGAACTATCCCGCTGGCCGGTTTGTAGGCGGGGTCGAGAACCCACCCGCACTTACGCCCGAGATCGCGCGCGATCTGCCTCATCTTGATTATTTCCTCAAGCTAAGGGTGAGCCCGCATCCATTCTTCGGGACGCCCACCCTTTGGGCTGACATCCGTCTATTCCCAGGTTTTGGTAACGTCCCGGTGTATACCGTCCTGCTCGGGATGGGCGATTTTTCGGAAGCCGCATTCGTGCTGCACCGAGCGAAGATACTGATTACGACTCAAAAAGGCGGGAAATATCTTCCGGAGTTTTTCGCCTAAGAGAAAGGGTTCCACACGACCGTCCCACACCGCCAAGGCAGCCGGAAAGCCGAAGGGGGAAAAGTGTTGAGGAAAGACTGGTCGGAGAGAGAGGATTTGAACCTCCGGCCCCCACGTCCCGAACGTGGTGCTCTACCAGGCTGAGCTACTCTCCGAATGGCCAGGCGCGGCGTTATAGCCACGGGCCCCATCAGCGGCAAGCACGCGGAAGCGGCACCGGCCCTCCTTCGCTGAAGCTCCGGAGGGCAGCCTTCTCTCGCTTCGCGAGCGAAGGCTGGCTGGGGCGGAAGGATTCGAACCTTCGGATGCCGGAATCAAAATCCGGTGCCTTACCACTTGGCTACGCCCCAGTGCGGGAAAAGCTCGGGGCGCGGACCATAACGGCTGGGCAAACGCTGGGCAATCGCGCCAGAGAGGTTGCTGAACGGCCGTTAAGCGTGCCGTTCAGAGAGGGTTCAGGAGCGACTTTCTACTGTGGCCTCCGATGACGCGAACAGGCGTCGTGAGGAAAGAGGAAGGCCATGAAAAAACTGCTCTCGGTCACATTGGCACTGGCGCTGTTGGGTGGATCCGCGACGGCTGCCATGGCGCACGGCCGCCACCATGGCCCGCCGGTCCACCGCGGCTATTACGCTCAACCCTATGGTTACGGTTACGGCTATCGCCGCCATGACAACACGGCTGCGGCGCTGGGCGTCGGACTCCTCGCCTTCGGCCTGATCGCAACCCTTGCCGCGCAGAACAACGCACGCGCCTATGCGCCACCGCCGGGCTATTACGGTCCCCCACCGCCGCCCCCGCCCTACGGCTACGGATACGGATACGGATACTAACTCCTGCTTGATCCTTGACGGCGCCGCGATGGAATTCGCGGCGCCCGTCAACTTTCGGCCGCCCTTGACTGATCGATGTTACGCGCGGGCTGCGATGATCGCGTCACGGATCTGGTCCAACTCGTCGTCCGTGAGCGTGTATGTCGAGGGCAGATAGAATCCTGTCGTCCACAGCTCGTCCGCGACCGGGCAAGGGATCCTCCTGAACCCTTGTATTTCCAACAGGCAAGGCTGCTGGTTCATCGGGCAGAAAAATGTGCGCGTCTCGATTCCCTTGGACGCGAGCCTTGCGATCAGCTCGTCGCGGGTGATGCCGAACTCGCGCGTCACCGTGACGGCGTACATCCAATAAATGTTCCTCGCCCAGACCGCTTCGACCGGCAGCTTAAGACCGCGCACTGAGGAGAGCCGCTCGCGGTAGCGCCCGGCGAGCGCGCGCTTCTGTTCGATGACGTGGTCAATCTTCTCCAATTGCGCGAGCCCCATGGCCGCCTGATACCCGGTCATTCGGAAATTGTAGCCTGCAACCTTGTGCACGAAGCGGGGCTGGGCGGACCCCAGATTCCTGAGCAGCCTTAACCGCTCGGCGAGCGCGTCGTCATTGGTGACGACCATGCCCCCCTCGCCCGTCGTGATCACCTTGTTGGCGTAGAAGCTGAAGCACGCCATGTGGCCAAAGCTGCCGGTCATCCGTCCACGGACCGTTGCGCCGTGCGCTTCGGCGCAATCTTCGATAACGATCAGATTCCGCTTTTGCGCGATGGCTATCAGCCGATCCATATCGACGGGGTGCCCGAACAAGTGAACTGGGATGATGGCCCTTGTGCGCGGTGTGATCAGGCTCTCGATGAGATCGAGGTCCAAGTTCCACGTGACGTTCTCGGAATCGACCGGAACGGGTATTGCGTTGTTGTGAACGACGCCGAGCGCGGTCGCTATATTCGTGCTGGCGCTGATAAGGACCTCGTCGTTTGCCCGGATGCCGGCGGCATCCACGGCCAAATGAAGCGCCGCCGTTCCGCTTGTGACCGCGATGCCGTGCTTGCATCCGCAATACGCCGCGAACCGCTGTTCGAAGCGTTCCAAATAGCTTCCGAAATTGCCCGAAACCTCACCGCGTTTCAGGGCGTCGAGAACGCTCGCGAGCTCTTCGTCGCCGATGACCGGACGAAAGACCGGTATCATAAAGACTTCCCCATACTGTCGCGCTGTTGGCTAGACAGATTTCCAATTACAGTGGTCGGCGATCATGTTTCTCACGCTTTCCAAGATACTCGGAATTCTTCTCGAGCTGAGCAACATCCTCGTAGTTGTCGCGGCTGCCGGGGGACTCGCGCTGTTGCTTCGCTGGCGGCGTACGGGAGTCGTTCTGGTGTGGGCGGCGCTGCTGGGATTTCTGTTCATCGGGTTTGGACCGGTCGGCACCATCCTGATGCGTCCGCTGGAGGACCGATTTCCACGCCCTGCGCCCGATCTGCCCGAGCCCACCGGGATCATCATGCTTGGCGGCGTCGTCAGCTTTCCGAGTGTGTCTCGAGGGGCCATTGCCTTGACCCAGGACGGCGAGCGCTTGAGCGAAACGGCCATCCTGGCGCGTCGCTATCCCAACGCCGTCGTCGTCATTTCCGGAGGAAGCTTGGGCAGTCGTCCCGAGGCGGAAACCGAAGCCTTCATCGCCCAGCGTTTCCTCGGCGACCTCGGCGTAGACAAATCGCGCATCAGGATCGAGGGCCGATCGCTGAGCACGGCAGAGAATGCAGCCTTCACGCGCGACCTTCTCATGCCGCAGCCGGGCCAGCGGTGGCTGCTCGTAACATCCGCATCGCACATGCCGCGGGCTGTCGGCTCCTTCCGTCGTGCCAACTTCCCTGTAATCCCCTATCCGGTCGGATACACGACAGCGGGTGTGGCGGGTGAGTATTGGGGTATCGGCCTTCAGGTCTCGACCAATCTCGTTCGTGCGGACGTTGCGTTCCACGAGTGGGTCGGGCTCCTTGCATATTGGCTGACCGGAAGGACCGATGCCCTGCTGCCCGGCCCTGAACCCATTCAGGAGTGATGCGTCGCAACCACAGCACCCACTCTTGCGGTATTTTCAAAGTCGGTAGAAGATACTCCGAAGGCGGCCTCTAAGGCGCTGTCATTCTTACAGAAAACGGGGGTAAATGGTGCGTGCGCTCCATCACGTCTGTAGGATCGGAATTGCACTCTCAAGTGCAGCGTGCATTGCCTTGGGTACGGCACACGCACAGCCACTCGACGTGTCCGCGGACAGCCTTTCGCGGATGCTGCAATCGGCGCCGCAACTGCAACAGCAGTTCCAGCAGCTGTCGCCGCAGTTCGGGGTCCCGCAGACCGACCTGAGACCGACGTTGCAGCTCTATCAGCCGACCGAGCCGTCAAGAGTCCCGCTTGCACCTCCTTCCCGGCTGGAAGCGCTCTATTCGCAGCGCGCAGGCCGCCCGTTGAGCCAATTCGGGTATGAGGTGCTTGGCGTGCCGACGCCGGTATCGGTCGTCCAAATCGGCGCCGTGCAGGACACCTACATGATGGGCGAAGGCGATGAAGTCGTCGTCGTCCTGCGCGGACAGGAGAACACAACCTATCGCCAGCGCGTCAATCGGGACGGCCAGGTGATCTTGCCGAGACTGACGCCGATTTCCGCGAGCGGACGGACGTTCGGAGAATTTCGCTCGCTTCTGGAAAGGCAGGTTGCTCAGGGCTATCTGTCGACCGACGCATATATCTCTCTTGGCGAGGTGCGCCAAATCTCGGTGTTTGTCAGCGGAGAAGTACGTGCTCCGGGCGTGCGCAATCTGAACGCCTTCTCGACACCGTTGGACGCCATCCTGCTTTCAGGCGGTGTCGCCAAGACCGGCAGTCTTAGAAATGCGCTTGTCGTGCGTGGGGATCAGACGATCCCGATCGATCTCTATACGGTTCTCACGCCGACCAATGGCGTGAAGATCCCGGGGTTG
>Ga0210379_10000027_pt1 | contig 34547 bp, 33 predicted proteins | sample PLMedo_2_FD_155468 | JGI IMG/M metagenome (GOLD analysis project Ga0210379, IMG submission 155468) | Groundwater sediment microbial communities from an aquifer in East River, Colorado, USA - PLM4_32_coex redo | ecosystem: Environmental > Terrestrial > Soil > Riparian zone | place: USA: East... | reverse complement strand
AGTTTCAATGATTTCAGTCCCATACTTCCATGACCCTGTACCGACTTTCGAAATCGTGCGAGCAGCGGCATCATCCGACTCAACTTCAATGACGATTCGAATACGTTGTGCGCTGACTCCTGCGCGTCGAACAAGATCGATGACTAGAATCTGGATGGCACGTTCTGCGGCATAGTCCACAGATTAGTCGTAGTCCTCCGGTGAATCGCGGATCACGAGATCAATGGCATGCTGATCGTCGTCAACTGGCTCGCCAGTCTTTTCGAGATGCAATACCTTTGCTGTATCTATCTGTGTGTGTAATGGCCACCAGACGACCTGACTACGCATCATATCTTCAAGGATTTCTGGAGAAATGATGATCGCCGCTTGCTCAATCATTCCGGATTCATCGAGATACACCGGAACTCCGCAGACGCGCAGCGGTCGTTCTCCCGTCACGAGATCCATGATCTGTTTCATGCTGTTCCTCGCTTGATCGCTTCGCCAAATGCCGAGAGTTCTTTCGAGACCTCATCGAGATAGATGAGATCGTTCTCTGTGGGTTCATCCCCATCGTCGAATGTGAACGTGAACATATCCATGAGCCATGCGATGCCCGTGTACCATGCGCGTCGCATCTCTGATCGCTGGATTGGCCCTGCACGAATCGGATCCAACGTGGCACGCTCGTATTCCGCCCAGGCGATCGCGATGGTAGAGCGACGAATGGTCGTCAGTGGTTCGTCAGGATGGAGGATACGATTCACCAACGATGCTTCAGAGGCATCGATCGTTGGCGCGTCGAGTTTTGTGTCGTATGCTGCGATGAGACTGATTTGTCCATCACCATGGCACATCTCACAGCGCCGTCCGTTCAGCGATTTCGATCCGCGGCACATAGGACAGAGTCGCGATGTGTTAATCCGTTCATGCCGAGACATGGGCGCTCCTGAGTTCTGCGCGACGCAGTAACCATGCTGTTCCTGCAGTCAGCCAGTCGTTGTGTGTGCTCACTCCCTTGGCCTCGCTGAGCACGGCAAGCGCAAGATGAAAGTCGCCATTTCTGTAGCATCGATGCGCGCGATACATCGGTCGTACGACATACGAGAAAAAGAAATTCTGATAGTCGCAAAGTGTACGATCGGCCAATGATCCGTCGGCCACGAACGACATCACCTTGGCGAGTTCGTTATCGAAGACTGCTGGCGCGTGCACGAGTGGATACGTTGTGATTCCGCTATTATACGGATCACGCGTATCGGTGAGTGGATAATATTTCGACCAGCGATACGGTGTCTCGATGTAGGCATGATAGTCGCCACTGATCTGCGTGTAGGTTCCCATCGGGACACCGATCATGGATGCCAAATATTCCTGCAGGAACGACATGTGCACCGCGTTCGCTCCGTAACATCCCCACACGATGTCGTTGCTGCGATTGTAGACTTGCATGTTGAGATGATTCAAATGAATTGATAGTTTGATCAGATCATTGCACGGAATGTCTCCGCTCGTCGTATCGAGATCACGCGCTGGATCCCACATGCCAATCACTGCGCGACGTGATGAGGGATCGCGTTGGAGCATGGTGATGATCTTGGCCAGCTGATCCATTCCAACGGATTGTCCCAGGGGATGAATGACATCTGGCGGAAGTGGCCGCGCTCCCCAATGTCGCCAACGATAGCCGTACGCGCCATGGAATGTGATTCCATCGTCGGAGAACTGGCCGAATGTCCGATTGAACTGGCGGAGTGTCGCGACATCGTTCTGCCCGTTCACCATCCACAGGGCTTCGAACAGATGAAAGAACGGATTGGCGTCGCGTTGTGCGGTGAAGAGCACCCGTTCCTGTGGACTCGCATAGACCGTCGCGACGGGATACGGCACTCGACGCACGGGACCATTGCGTGATGGAGTGATGAGGCCATGCGTCGCCATGTACGACATACCGTGAACATACGCATCGTTGACGTTTCGTGCGTGGATTACGAACATGAGATGCCTCGGTAGAGCATGGCGGTTGGAATGCCGGAGATGATCCCACGATGGATGATCCACGACCAGTCTGGTGGTGGCGCGTTTCTGAGACGGAACACGAAATGATTTGTGTCGGACAGCGTGACGTCTTTCTGAAAGACAGCGATCTGGACTTTCTGGAACAATCCTGGCGACCACGATGCCGCGCATGGAATCTGCACACGGATCTGTATGGTGCTGAGCATGGGATCTGCCTGCGTCAAGAACGGATCATCGAGTGTTGGGATGATCGTATCGAAGGCAATGAGCTGAACGATCATGGCGCGAACTCGTGCGTGAGTCGTTCCGTCGCCTTCTTGAGCTTCCGCGGACGAAGTTCTGTGGGATGCATGAGAATCGCGTTCGGCGGTCCGAGCTCTGGATAGACTGCGGTGAACACCGCGCGCATCCACGAATATTCAATAGCGCGGATCTCGAGCACGATGATGCTACGCGTGTGTCTCTTTTTCTTTCGCGCCTCTCCAGCGCATTGTAAGGATTGACGATGATTGGTGTAATATTCTCGCTGCAGATGTTGCAATCGTGATAATGGTGTATCTGGTTTCTTGGATGTCCAGATATCGGGATGATGCGTCGCTTTCGCGCACCAGAGGATGAGCGTGCGCTCGATCTCGAGAATTCGTGAGACGAGTTCCCATTTTTCTTTGCGACGCTTCTTCTCGATGGTTCCTGCGTTCTTGTTCGTATTCCAATTGACGCGCGTGCAGCAGATACGATATCTCATACAACAGTTCCGCCACTGCGTAATTAAATTTCGAACCGCGCGATCATCAGATAGTATCGATGGAATGACGATCGGTTGTTGCATCATGTGCCTCCGGTCTTTTCTGGGGTGGGGTTGCGGTCACCTGGAATACTACACTGGATGGCGGCAAACCGCTAGTAGAGGCTAACTGCCTGGGGAATATGCCACTTACGAGGCAGGGTGGGGCGGAAATGGGTAGCATGCTGGAGATTTGCTCTGGCTGTAGATGCTACGGAGAAATGATTAACGAATACTACTAAATGAATGGGATGTGATGGTGTGAATGAGGGGATATCTGCTACGGTGGGCGATGGGCGAAAATCGTGCGTTGGTGGATGCGATTCTTTTATCACTGGGAATCTGCCCCGGTATCTGCCCCGTTTCCCATAGGGGAAATCGTCGTTTCTAGATTGTTGGGGCGAGATTCTACGGAGTGTGCAGAGTCCCCCTAGGCAGTGTTCTGTTGTGCTACTGAACTATGTCTATATTACGGGGCTGATTCCCTTATAGTACTCTAACATCATTATATCAAAGCTATACAGAACACCCCTATAGCTACTATTTAGCCAGGTCCGGTTTTCGGGTATTTTTGTTGATGAGTCCGCTTAAATCAAGCGAGCTGGAGTAGCTCCTTGCGCTTGTGTCATGGGATGGCTATATTGAACGTGCGCGAAGTCTACCCCTCTGGGATGGTCCTAAAACATGAATGCGTAACGTGGCCAGCAAGAACGGTGCGGGCAAGAAGGTCAAGCCGACGCAGCGGGGGAAACCTCCTGCGTCAGCAGAGCAGATGGGACTAAAAGCATCCACAGTCTATGCACACTTCACGCGCTGGCAGAATAAATCCATTCCGAAGTGGCATCCGATCAAGAAGATGCGATACGTCTTCTGGAGAATGATCGGAGGATCGACGGTGGGCGACGCAATCTGCGAACTGCATTGGCAAGAAGCGGAATTCTGGCATCTGGTCGATCTCAAACGACATGCGCCGTTCCGTGAAGAATACAAACGAGCAAAGATTCTTCAAGGTCGTGCACTCGCCGATTCTGTCCAAACGATCGCAGAAGGACGCGATGCGATCACACGGAAGCATTTGCGAGAAACAAAGAAGATCATTCAGCGCGCAATCAAGAAGATCTCGCGACAGAAGTCGATGCTCCACGGAAAGATGATCTTAGAATCTGTGCTCGGGGATCTGCGCGAGCGGGATAAGATCGTCATGACGAGAAACAAGTTGCAGATCGAAGCGGCGAAATGGCTCGCCGGAACATCGAATCCTGCGGAGTACGGACCAAAATCTGCGCTCGCGCTCGGCGGACTACCTGATGGCGATGGATCCGGCGCTCCACGTCCGATACTCGTCCAGTTCATCGGACCAGATGGAACGGTGGTCGCCATATGAGAATCGATCTCGTGTACTCGGCATCGGTGGCTCATCGATTCGTTTTATTCACTGATCTGCGATTCTATCGCGCGATGGTCGTTCTGAATACGTTCTGGTCGCATCGACTCTGGCATGGGACACCCGATCATATTCCTCCCTTCTGCGGAGTGATCCCATGACCCAGAGTCAGCGCCGGAAACGAACACGGAAAGACCTGCGCATTGCAGAACGCGCGATGGTGATCGAAGATGCGATTCAACTTCCGTCATATTCGATCGAACTCTGGCGTCCGCATCGCTACAAGATTCTGTGGGGAGGTCGTGGTGGTGCACGATCATGGACGGTCGCACGCGCGCTCTTGCTGAAAGCAGGACAGAAGAAGATTCGCGTCCTGTGTGCGAGAGAGATGCAGTCATCTCTGCGCGACTCCGTGCATCAACTCTTGCGCGACCAGATTGATCTCATGAAGTTGCCTGGATTTATTGTGACCGATCGTGAGATCCGTCATGTGAATGGATCGTTGTTCATCTTCATGGGGATCCGTCACAACGCACACACGATCAAGTCGCTCGAAGGTGTCGACATTTGTTGGGTGGAAGAGGCTGAGCGCATTACGAAAGAGTCGTGGTCGGTGCTCATTCCCACAATCCGTAAGGAAGGATCAGAAATCTGGGTCACATTCAACCCAGACGCCGAGACCGATGCGACCTACACGAGATTCATTCTCAAGAGTCCGACCGATACGTGGAAGATGAAAGTCGGTTGGGAAGATAATCCATGGCTGACGAAAGAGTTGCGTGATGAGAAAGACTACATGTACGAAACGGATTCAGAAGCCGCGGATCATGTCTGGGGTGGAAACATCCGGAAACATTCTGCGGCACAAATCCTCAAGGACAAATGGATTGTCCGAGAATTCACCGTGGAGTTGGATGAAAACGGATATCCGATCGACGATGCGTGGAACGGACCCTACTACGGAATGGATTTCGGGTTCGGTGCTGATCCATTCACAACGATCAAAGCGTGGATCAAAGGCCGCGTGCTCTTTATCGAAAACGAAGTCTATGCACATGGACTCGATATTGACGCAGCTCCAGCAGCGATCAATGGCATCATCCCGGAGATCGGGTCGTACATTGTTCGTGCAGACTCTGCTCGTCCAGATTCCATCAGCTATATCCGTCGTCACGGAATTCCGCGCATCGAGGGCGCAAAGAAAGGACCGGGCTCCGTCGAAGATGGGATAGCACATCTCCGCTCGTACGAACAGATCGTCGTGCACCCTCGTTGCATTCATACACGCGACGAGTGCAAACTGTGGAGCTACAAGATCGATCCACAGTCTGGCGATATTCTTCCGATCGTCGTCGATAAGCACAATCACTTAATGGACGCCTTGCGCTATGCACTCGAGCCGATGATCAAACCGCGTGTCCGTGCGGGATTCATCTTCATTGGCGCCGAGAAAGTCCGCACGTGTCCATCATGTGAGTCGTTGCTCCCCGACGATGGCGAATGTCTTCACTGTGGATACGATGAGAATATGGTCGTTGCGCCGACTCCATCAGTGCCGACACAAGTGATTCAAGAGCGCGTCCGCGAGATCACAAATGGAAACGGACACGGGAACGGCAATGGACATCCACCGAAGAACACACCTCTTCGCATGAGAGACTTGAACCGATGACACGACTCCTGAGGTGGACATGGCTCCGTCACTAGTGCGTCGCGTGCTCAGCGCACTCGTCACTCCGGAGACGAAAGCACTGACGGCTCCCATACACGATGCACCGGAGTCAGCACCGAAACGACTGATGGAAGAGAAAGCGTCATCGCTTTCGCTCTTGCCGAAAGGCGCGTATGGAAACAATATCGTCTTTTTCTCGCCAGACGGCGGTCGGACATCGATCGATATCACCGGATCAACGCTATCCGGCCAGACGACACTCGCGTTCGTTGCATATTGGTATGTCGCGACGCGATGGCGCGCGCAGAAGATCGCAGAAGCACCGCTCATGGTCGTTGAAGAGAATCAAGACGACGGTGCCGATGAATGGATCTCCGATCACGAACTTGCGAGAGTGCTCGACGAGCCATCACCAGATTACGACATGGGCGAGTTGTTGGAATGCACGTCGCACTTCCTCGATGATTCGGGCGCCGCGCTCTGGGTCTTCGATACAGACGGAGTCGGGACAGTCGCTCGTATCACACCATTCTCCAGATGGCAGTTCGAACCACAGTCTGATGGAACGCGACTCTTCTCCTCGTTCCGTGTCAACACGCGAAACGGACAAGAGACGTTCGCTGCGGAAGACTGCGCGTTCTTTCGCGACTTCAGCGGACAAGCGTGGGAGTGGACGATGGGTCGCTCGCGCTTGGATGTGGCCTTGTCGTGGCTGAAGTTAGGCGCGCAAGCGACGAAAGTGATTCACGATCTGCTCGGCAATTCGATCTGGCCATCTGCTGTGATCATTCCGGACAAAGATTGGAATCCCGATCCAAAGGTGCTCGCTGAGTACAAGCAAGACATCGAGGCCTATGCGCAGAGTGGAAACAAGGGACGTCCGTTCATCATGCTCGGTGGTGGTCAGTTCGTTCCGCTCCAATCGACCGTGAAAGATCTTGTGCCTGACGAAGTGATGAATCGTGTCGAGTCGGTCGTTGCGGCGATCTCCGGTGTTCCTGCGATTGTCTTGCAGTTCGAGGTCGGTCTGCAGAATAGTCCATGGTCACAGATGGCACAAGCGCGTCGGATGGCCTATGATGACACGATCATTCCTGCATGGCGAAAGATCGAACGCATCTTGACGAGACAGATGCTGCGTCTGGTCGACGAAGACACGACGCACTTCATTCGCTTCGACGATAGCAAGGTCACGTCGCTCCAAGCCGATCAATCCATCGCTGTGTCTATCGCGGTGCAGATGGGTCGTGCGGCATCGCTCAACGAACGACGCAAGCAGATGGGTCTTGAACCTGTTGATGATCCGAAGGCAGATGAGATTCCAGAACTGACTCAGCCATCACTCGCAGATATCTTGGCCGGACAAGCCGGAAAGACCCCACCTGATGGAGGCACGAGCGCTGATGGCCAAGATCCAGCCAAAGATGACACATCGTCGCAAGATGCCGCGAACGCGAAAACGGAACGGCTCACACTCGTCCGCAAATTCAAAGCCCCTGCGCTTCAGCAAGCGCTTCGGCAAGAAGCGATCCATACCTGGATGACGCACACGACGCTCTTGCTCAAACACGACGCAGACGCCATTGCACGAATCGTCATGGAGCATTTGCTCGAACCGATTGACACGAAGAATCGCGCCATGTCATTCAAGTCGAGAGGATCAGAACGGGTCTTGTCTGCAGTGAACGGATATCTCCGCAATGAATCGCGTTCGGCCTGGGCCAAAGCGACGACGCCATTACTCGTCCAAGCATCTGAACGATCAGCCGCGGTCGTTGCGGCCGACATGAATATCAGCTTTGGACTCTTGCACAAGAATGTCGTGGCCTTCGCATCGCGCGAGAGCGGACAACTGATCTCATCCGTAACCGGCACGACGAAGGATCTCGTCTCACGCATTATTCAAGGAGGACTCGACGAAGGCGCATCCACATCGACCATCGCCAAGACGATCCGTGAAGCGACCGGATTCTCGTCATCTCGTGCATCATTAATTTCTCGCACGGAAACGACGCGCGCCTACAATGGCGCACCGACAGAATCACTGAAAGAACTGAGTCGCTCGACGGGAAGAGTCTTCACGAAGACGTGGAGTGGAGTGCTCGATGATATCGAGCGAGATGAACACGTTGCGATGGAAGGCGAGACGGTCGCTATCGACGATGTGTTCTCGAATGGCCTGGACTTTCCGTCCGAGCCGAATTGTCGTTGTACCGTGACCTACAGCGAGGTGACTGACAATGAGTAAGAAAGCACTGGCGCGGATCGTCGTACCGTTTGTTCTCAAAGCTGCCGCGGACCAAGCGTCCCGGACCTTCGAGGGGCTCGCGGCCACATGGGACAAAGATCAGGGAAATGATGTCATCCACAAGGGAGCGTTCAAAGACACGCTCGCGAATTGGAAAGCATCAGGCGATGCCATGCCTCTTCTGAATTCCCATAATCACTTCGATATCTTTTCGGCCATCGGACAAATGACTGCCGCGAAAGAAACGAAGGAAGGCCTGCTCTCGTCATGGGAAGTGATTCCAGGCGCAGAGGGAGATGCCGTGATGAATCGGTTGCGGCCGAGTAAGACCACAGGCAGACCGCTCGTGGGAAAGATGTCCATCGGATTTATTCCAACGAAGTTCAGTTTCGAACAGCCGGAAGGAACGGACAGCTTCTTCGATCGCGTGCGTCATATCGAGAAGGCCGATCTGAAGGAAGTCTCGCTTGTCCTCTTTCCGATGAACGAGAACGCCGCCGTCGATGCGTCGTCGGTGAAGATGTTTCTCAAGCAACTGGCATTGACCGATCCGCGCGAGGTCACCAACCTCGATCGGATGATGTTTCGCAAACTTGCCTCACGCATTGGATCGTTGCTGAAGATCCAGCCCGTAGACAAGAAAGTGGAGGACCCGAAGGACGAAGATCTCGATGACGATGAGATCGAGGACGAGATTGACGAACAGGATGATCCGCCCGCACCGAAGTCTGTCCCGGACTTAGAGTCCGACACGGACGACGATGACTCGGAGACTCCACCCGTCAAGAAGTCTGGCATTCCATCGGAGCCAAAGATTGGGGAACCCGTCGTCTACCAGATGGGCGATGCACTCACGCAGCGTCTGCAACGCACACTCCTCAAGGCTCGTACATCGGATATTCGCGAAGCGCAGTAACCACACTCACGTATCACTTGTCCCTTTTGGAGGAGCACTCACACGATGTTAAGCACCCTCGTGTCTCGTGGCGGATTCGTTCTGCGCAAGATCCATGGCGTGTTGCATGGCTGTGCGCAATTTGGAACGCTCGGACGATCTCTTGCTGCGGGAGGCCTCGCGATCACTGATCGTTTGGTCGCCATCGCAGGAGTATTCGTTCTCGCTGCATTCATTATCGCGATTCTGGTATTCGGTTCGCACGAACATCACATCACACTCGCGAGTACGGATCCATTGGCCATGATCGGCGTCTCCCTCATGGGTCTCGTCGCCAAAGTCGGTGAAGAAAAGAAGCCGGCGAACATTCGCATGATGGAGAAGGATCTGAAGGGCCTCTTGACGGAACTCGAAGCTGGACAGATCGAGATGGCCGCCGGAACGATTCCGCAAGAGCGTGGCGAGGAACTGGAGTCCAAGGCACAGGAAGCCGAAGAGCTCCAGTCTCAGATCGATCGCTATAACAAGATCGCCGGAATCACGAAGAGCCTTCGGAATGTCGGCAAGGTCACGTTGCCCGGCGAGACAGAGAACATCCGCAACAAGACGCTCTGGACGACTCCGGGCCACATGTTCGTTGCCTCGGACGACTTTCTGAACTTCAAGCGCTCGGGGATCGGCTCTGGGTTCTCGAAGAAAGTCGATGTCGGTGGTCGGCTCGGCAAGAAAGCAGTTCGACTGATGGGCGAAGCAGCCATCGAGTTCGAGAAGAAGGCGTTTGATTCTGCGACGTTGCCGAATCTGGGAACCGATGCCATCATTGCGGTCGATCGTGATCCGGAAGTTGTTCGCTTCGAAGAGCAGGAGATTCTCTCGATTCGCGATGTGTTGAATGTCACACCGACGACATCGGATGTCGTTCGCTACATTCGTCACACCGCGACCACCAGAGCCGCACAGTCGCAGGAATCTCGCGGAGCTGCAAAGCAATACTTGAAGATCGTATTCGATGCGCAGAATGCGACGGTGGGAACAATCGCCGTGCTCAGCAAGGTGACCGAGCAGGATGTCTCCGACTCACCGCGTCTCGTCGGCATTATCAACGGGGAAATGTCGTTGGACATCAAGGTCGAGGAAGAGCGCCAGTTGGTCTGGGGCGACGGCTCGAACGGAGATCTCATTGGTCTGTTCGATCCGACGGTTGGCATGCCGGAGTTCACGCGTGCTGAGGTGGGCGATACAGTGATCGATACCATCCGCAAAATGCGCACAGATTTGCGGAAGCGTCGCGTCACACCGACCTTCGTCTTGATCGATCCGGTTGATTGGGAAGAGGTGGAGCTCACAAAGGGTAGCGACACGCATTATATTTGGGGACTCGTCACCGATCTTCGTGGCCCGCGCATCTGGTCGTTGCGTGTCGTGGAGTCGGATGCGATGACCAATCTGGAGACGGACGAACGGCGCATCTGCGTCGGTGATGGTGTCCGTGGCGCAACGATCTACGATCGTGAGTCTATCCAGTTGGCTGTCGGATTTGTCGACGACGACTTCGCTCGCAACCTCCGCACGCTTCGCGCGGAAGAGCGTCTCGCATTCGCCGTCAAGCGTCCGTTTGCGTTCGAGTTCGCCATCACGGAAGCACCGAACAGCTAGTCGTTCGCAGTTCGCGATTCAAAATCAGCGCATGCGTCAGTCTTGAAATACTGGCGCATGCGTTCACGCACAAGGAGCACACGATGCGATATCTCGAAGCAAAGCGACTGGTCGTGCAGAAAGGTGAACACAAGATGGCTCCTGGGATTCGCGTCGACCAACGTGACGAGACAGTCCCAGTCAACGCTGGTACAGACAAGATGCCTCCCGAACATCTTGGCGAAGTCAAGATCCGCCCGGACGTGTACGAGTTAGCAGATGAACTCAACGTCGATCTCAGCATGGTGAAGGGCACTGGACGAGATGGACAGATCACGAAGTCCGACGTGCGTCAAGCAGCAAAGCTGAAGTCCGAGGGTTAACGCTCCAACGAGGATCGGTCCATGATCGTAGAGCTGGCGCAAGTCAAGGTCCTCCTCGGCATCGAAGCTGATGACGATTCATCTGACGAGCACCTAATACAACTGATTCTCGCAGCGACTGCATTCGTGGAGCGCGAAACGCATCAACGGTTTCAACCTCCAATTCCTCGCACGGACTATGTGAATGGCACCGGACGACGGGAGATCTATATCCGTGGCCATATCGATGAGACACCGAGTACCGATGTGCCTGAATCAGCGGATCCACTCGCACTCATCGTCGTGTCGCAACGACTCATCGGCGACAACGGACCATGGGACGAAATGATCGAACTCGAAGACTACGAACGTCGCGACGACACCTTATTGTCCTTCGGAGTTTGGGGTCCGTTCTGGGATCGGTGTGTGGAGTTTCGTCTGCACTATCATGATGGCTATGTCGTCGCACCAGACGATATCCAACAGTTGATTATCGAGATTGTGATGCGGCAATATAACAACGATATTGCGATCTCGACGGGAACAGCGGGAATCACGAGCGAGAAGATTGGCGACTACAGCTATACCGTGGACCTCGGTGCGACAGCATTGATCAGTGGATCGATCATCACCGCAAGTGGATGGCTGACGATCAATCACTACAAGAGGATCCTCGTATGACTCGACCATCAATCACTGGATGGTTCGATAGTACGATTCGAATCTGGCGTCCGAGCGTGACTCGGTCTGGTCCAGGAATCGATACACGGAATCTATCGCCCATCGCTGTTGTCGGTGCAGTCATTAATCGATCACGCACACCAGAAGCACCGCAGGATGGAGGACTCGCGCGCTCTGGGATCATTCGGTGGTACGGGAAAGCAAATATCGACATTCAGCAGCGTGATGTCGTGCAGGTCTTGACCGGTCCCGATGCAGGACGTACATGGGAAGTGAATGAACAACCAGTCCGTCCGCGCGGACATCATACGCAAGTGGATTGTGTTGAGTGGAATGGTGTACTCCCAGCAATCGAGGAGACGAGCGATGCCTGAGAACGATCTGTGGGAAGTGTTCTTGACTCCGCATACGGACGATGAGACATTGGCGATGGCAGGCGCGATCACTCATGCGCACTTCTCCGGTCTCAAGACTCGTGTGATTCTTGTCACGGACAATAAGCCATCCATCCGGCAGTCTCGTCTCTATCCGCTCGACAATCTCGACACACTCCGTCGTGTAGAATGGCAGCGCGCGATGGAAGCCTTACGTGTCAATGCGTTTGAGACGTGGGAGATTCCTGAAGACGTGATGGCCGAACGTCCGTTCGATGTTCAAGCGATGATCGAAGATCGGATGGAAGATCTCCTCGAGTTGGATATATTGCATCTGCATACGGTCTGCGGTGCTGACGATATCCATATCGATGCCGGATATGGAAGTATCTCGCATATTCTCTGCGCGAATGCAGCATCGAAGTTCGCCCAGAAGCATCCGGGCGTACGCGTCACACTCCACGGAGTCTACGTCTACTCGAAACCCATCGAGGAGCGTGCCATATACGGGCCGATGCGTCTCACAAAGATCCCACTCTCGAAGAAAGAATGGATGCGGAAGATTGAAGCGCTACTCTGCTATCGTCCGGGCCAAGGTTCACTCGGCTATGGATATCGTTCGGTGCCAGAACTCTTCGACAACGCATTGATGGATCCCCACGAGTACACCGTTGAACTCTCCCAATCGATGGCGGTGAGCGCATGATTGACGTCGCCGCGATTTATAATCGATTCTTTGCGCTCGGCGGACCACCGTCTGGATCTGTTCGTCCGTGGAATTATCGTCGGAAAGAAACATCGCTTCGTCTCGTCGGGTGTCAGCTGCTCGTGAATCTCGTCTACGAGCGACAGCCACGATGGGTCCTTGATCTCGGAAGCGGCATTACATCGCACATGCTCCGTCACGCGATGCGTGATCATCCTGATATGATTGTCATCACAACTGACACTCACCAGAAATGGCTCGATATGACGAGTGCTGAATTGCGTCGAGACGGACTGAACACGGAGCATTGTTACCTGCAGAGTGCTTTTGAGTCCAAGACATGGCCGCCGTTTGATCTCATCTCAGTCGACTCGGGCAATCTGAGCTATCGTATCGCACTCGCTCCACATTTTGTTGAGTGGTGCGCGCCACACGGAATACTCTTCCTCGACGATTGGCGGAGACACGACTATGCAGTCGCAATGGAAGAAGCATTAATTCCGATGGGATTCCAAGTGACTGAGCACGACAAAACGTTGGACGAGTTTGGAATGAGCACAGCCACTGCGGAGCGTGTCACATGAAGATCATCTATCACGATGCAATGACGACACTCTGGCTCGGTAACGCGGACCAGTGGCCATGCACGGATTGGGTAGATTTTGTGTTGACGAATCCGTATGGACCAATGCCGATTGGCCTCGCAAAGACGCCAGCGATCATCCATCAGTGGCGACATCGCAAAGCACAAGCAGAGCAATGGTCTCACATGCAGCTGACACGCGAAGTCAGTGCATGGAGTAAAGACCGCGAAGTCTTTTGGGCGAATACATACGTGACTGACTTCGTTCCGCTCAATCTCACAAACTATAATCCAGAACCATCTGGATGGTATCCGGAAGAACTCGTTGTGCGATTGCTATCGCAGTATGTTCGTCCTGGACAAGTGGTCTGGGATGGATTCATGGGACGGAGCACGGTCGGCAAGGTGTGTCGCGCGATGGGAATCAAGTATATCGGTGTGGAACAATTGGAACGCCACATGGTGCTTGCGATGTCGTACTTGGATCTTTCATCATGACGCAACCATCCTTCTGGAGTCCAACCACGACCCGAGAACTCGACAGTACACCACTGTCGGATACGGAACGTCCGGCCAGGATCGTGGCCTGTATCAACGTATGGAATGATCTCGACGCGCTCAAGCAGACATTGCCGTCGTGGTTCGCCTACGTCGAGGCGGTAATCGCTGTTGATGGTGCCTATGGTGCGATTGATCAAGGACTTAGCACTGATGGAACGCGCGAATACTTGTCGAAGATGAAACGCACGACGCTTGTCGATGGGGCTGGTCTATCCCAATGCGACAAGCGATCACTCTATTTTCGACACACGCGTGCGGGAGACATGCTCTTTATCATCGATGCGGATGAGACTGTGCTCACTCCGCAGGCCTTGCGCGAGGTGCCGATCTGCGATGTTGGTTGGATCCGCGTGCATTCCAATCTCTACAAGCGTCAATATGGACAACCGAGATTGATCCGCTGGCAGCCCGGACTTCGCTATCAAGGTCGGCATCATTGGATCTATGCGAATCATCGTGTGCTTTGCACGCATCAGTATGGTGGCCCTGGCTTTGAGCATCGTGTGTCTAATGTAACGATCAATAACCAACGCCAGCTCGGTCGGTCACCATCGCGCATGTCTGCAAAGCGCGAGAATCACGCTGTGCAGATTGCAGATGAGAGAAGTCAGTGCTCAATGCCGACGGCGTTCGCGTCAGACACACAGATCGGTGGGCGCGAAGCATTACAGATTGCGCATATCGTCTATCGTGATGATGGCCTTGCTCCGTCGCGCTTGCATACGGCGATCAATCGTACGACTCCACACTCCTCACTCTTCTTTAAGAATCGACCGGGGCCGTTCGGCGTGCCTGATGGATTGTTGATGTCCCAGAATTCTGTGAAAATGATGCAAGCGCAACAACAGGCGGACGTCCTTCATTTTCATGGAGTCATGAGCCAAGCGAAGCGAATACGCCGAACGTCTCCGACGGTTTTTCATCATCATGGATCCTTACTGCGAGCCAATGCAGCGGAGTACAATGCACAAGCGAGATCGATCAACGCATTGATCCTGCTGTCGAATCTCGAATTGTTCTCATGGACGACGGATGTCGAGGCTCATTTCCTTCCGAACGTTATGCCCGTGGCGCGATATCGTCGCTTGCGAGATCGTTTGTCCGTGCCGTGGGATGGCAACAGCCCATTCCGCATCGCGCACTCGCCGTCAAAGCCAGAGCGGAAAGGAACGAAAGAATTTCTCGCTGCGTGCGAACGCTTGAATGCACGAGGTATTCCAGTCGAACCAGTGATGTTACACGATAAGGATCATCACGAAGTACTTCGCATCAAAGCGACATGTCATGCGGCGTTTGATTCGTTCTGGCTCGGCATTCAGTGCTCTGGACTCGAGTCGGCAGCGATGGGATTGCCCGTGATTGCAGGAGACGAAACGGTTGCGAGACGCTACACCGAACAGTTCGGCGCAGTGCCATATACGATGGCGGTAAACGGCGAACAGTTGGAAACACAGCTCGAACGTCTCGTCGACGAGCCCGCATTCTACATGACCGAAGCCTTTCGCGTGTCGACATATGTGACGGCGCACCACGATGAGTCTGCGGTGGCCTTGCGATATCTCGATTTGCTGGACACTGCGTTCGGTTGGCGTTCGTTAACACGGAGATCTCGCCCGATGACTTTCCTCAACATGAAAAGATAATGCAAGATCAGTGGAGTGACCTCACGATCGTGACATCATGTCATCGGTATGGGAAGTATCTGCCAGAGTGGACGAAATCCATTCTGTCGAATACGGTGCGTGTCGGTCGTGTCTGCATGTTCTCTCATGGAACTGTCGAGGATTTCACCGCCTGTGAAGACGCAATCAAGGAATTCAAGAAAGCGGGCATTGCGACTCGCCACGAGCATTCGGCGACTCAATTGGATTACGGATCAGCACGCAATCGCGCGGTTGCGATGGCGGTATCGCCGTGGGTCATGCATCTTGATGCCGATGATCTCCTCATGTCGCACGCCATCAAAGAGTTTCGGATTCTTTCGGAATCGTGCGATGTCATTCAAGCCGGCTATGAGCGCAGCGGAAACATCGCTGCTGGTCCTGCACGACGCGCACGCGTCTACCAAGGCGCCGATGGACTCGCAGCACTTGATCTCCCAGCCATCTGTTCTGGCAATTCTCCATTTCGGAAAACGTTATGGGATCGATCCCCGTACCGTAGTGACATGCTCGGTGCATGGGACACGGCGCTCTGGATCGGTTTCTCGCGGCTCGGCGCGAGGTTTCGTCCGACGATCAGAGCCGCATTCTATTATCGGCAGCATCACGATAGCGTCTTCAACGAACGTCGTCGGGTGAATGGATGGGCAAGAGCACACACGTCGGCGATGCTGAAAGCGCTGCGACGCAATTACGAAGGTGTTGACATTATCGTTCCGCTGTCGAAACGTCTCTCGGCAGAACGTCAGCGAAATTGGACTCGTGTCCGCGCGCATTATGCCGAGCATCATCCTGACTGGCGAATTATCGAAGGGCTTTGTGATCATAAAGATTGGATCAAGGGACGCGCGGTCGAAGACGCGACTGGCGCTGCTCGTGGCGAGATTGTCGTAATTGCAGATTCAGATTGCATCGTTCATCCGGACAAACTGCGCGATGCTGTGGCCAAAGTAAAGGAGGGAGCTCCATGGGCGATGCCACACACGATGGTACACCGAGCGAAAGATGCATTGACCCATGTGATTTGTGGCCAACATCCATCGACGTTACCAATGATTCCTGCGATGGTGCAATGCGATCGTGTTCCGCATGTTACAGTTCCTGGCGGAGGTATCGTAGTCGTGAAGCGAGTAAACTACGATGCAGTCGGCGGAATTCCGCAAGTCTTTCACGGATGGGGAGGTGAAGACAAAGCATTCGCAATCATTTGTGAGACTGCGCTCGGACCATGTACACAAGGCGATGGCATTTTGGTCCATCTGTGGCATGAACATCAACAGGACAAAGTTCTACCGAATGGAAACCTCGGTGTCTTGAAGAAAATCGGCTACGCCGCTCAACATGGGAAAGACTCACTCATCGCCTTGACGTCTACATTCCCGAATGGAGCCGCTCGCCCGACCACTTCATTACGTCCTGCGCCTGGACTTTATCACAAGGCTTCTGTCCGCGAGGTGAGACAGTTTGATCAGCGCACAATCGCTGAACGGCGAGAACGTCTGCAAGCAAAACGCCGGAGGATGCCATGATCCTCATGGGGAAAGTCCGGTGGGAAAATAAAGACAACATCGGGGAAGAAGAATTTCAGAAACTGAAACCCGGAGCGGAGATCGCTGTGACTGCAGCGACATTGTACTTTGAAGGCGCAGTGAAACGCACACTCAGTGGGAAACGTTCTGGACGAATTTATCGCATCGGAAAGAAGGGAAGGATACATCAAGCATCGGCTCCTGGTGAAGCGCCCGCATCTATGCCGGACGCAACACTTCGAAAATCCATCACACATCAAATTCTTTGGGATGGTGATTTGGTCTGGGGTGAAGTCGGCACAAATGTAGTCTACGCTGCGATCCTCGAGTTCGGAGGCGTGACATGGAATGGTGGTCGTATTCTTCCACGTCCGTACATGGCTTCCACCTTTCTAGCCGAGGAGGAACATATTAACGCCATCCTCGAGGGAGCGACGAAAGTCAAATGATGTGGGCCGAAGTGATGGAGCGAGTCGTTGCGCAGATTGCCGCGCATCCGACACTCGGTGTGCTCTATGAGAATCGTGTTCGCATGGCGAGTCCTTCTGGAGAACAACAAGTGCCGGGCATTGAATGGACCTTGATTGGTGATACAGAGACGGAACTCTGGGAGCCAATCTTGATTCAGATCGATATTTGGTACACGGATCATGTTGTGATGATTCAGACCGAACGAATCATTCGTGGCATGTTCCGGCAAGATCTTCCGTTCAAACTCGGCGGAGACTTCACAGTCATCGCTACATTCGAGACGGGAGTGTCGTTGGCCGTGCCTGACCGATCCAATTTCTATGGTCGGGGTTTGAGATTCCGTATCGCCGCGCTGCGCAATCAGTACGCGTTCTCGTAGGACGTAGGTCAACACTTCTCAGGAGGAGCAGGAAGCATGTCGAACTTCAACTTGGCCGATGTCTCAGGGATCATTGCATCCTACGGTCGCGGCGTCGTCTTCTACGCCGACAAGTGGGATCCAACGACTGCCTTGTCCATGACGCAACTCGGCGTCACGGAAGGCGACATCAACGTATCTCCGAACGGCGCGACGGCAGGCCTCACACTGCCGGAATTGACTGGACCGATTCCGCACGAGATGGATTACCTCGGCGAGAATCCGGTGATCGAGATTCCGTTGTACTTGGCAGATCCGACACTCATCGGAATCTGTTCGCCATCCGGCAGCAAGCATGCAGGACGTTCGCGACGTGGTCCGGTAAAGGAATACACACTCGCTATCTTCCCCGAGGCGCTGTTTCTCGAAGCAGATAACGACGGTATCGTAACGGACTTCGAGGTGGCTTTCGACATCGCTGGCGCATGGACGTTCAACAACATCGCACTAACTGCCGATCAGCAGCGATTGCTTGACGCCAGTTTCTGGCTCTGGCGTGTCGTGTTCAATCGTCCGACGCGTCGGTTTCGTGGCGGCGCTGGCGACGACAAGAAGAACATCGAGACCGTATCCACGCAAGCAATGCACCATCCAGACCTCGCAGAAGGCCACCACATCTACACGACTGGCGACCCATTCCTGGCTGGCATTGACTTGAACGGCGCGTCCTGATCATGGGGACGTTCAAATATATTCCACCCCGCGAGGTGGAGGAGCGCCATCGGTCGAAGCGGCCGACGGCCTCCCCTCGCGGAGCGCTGCCGAGTCAGAGCGAACCTCGGCAACGGAATGTGGAGGCCGTCCTGTCGCTTGGGAGTACTCGCTATCTTCGCCTGCATGATCGTGCATACGCAATTCCGCCAGTTTCATTCAAGCTTGGCCAGCGTTTGCTTGATCGGTCAATCCAAGTGACTGTGTTGGCGAAGCGTCTCTCGATCACTGGGAAGCGCGAAGATTCTGTCGAGTATTATCTCCAGCTTTCATCACTCGCACAAATGATGTGGCCGTATATGACACCGACTGGTGGACGGAAATGGCTGAAACGTTTTCATTTGATGCGTAATCCGTTGCTTGTCGCATCGGAGTTCGAAATTAAGGATGTTTGCGATTTTTTCTTGCAGGGCCGGACGATGTCAAGCGTCCAACCCTTATCGGATCAGACTCCGGCCTACGAGATACAGACGTCTTAGATGAGCTCCAACTGTTCGTGGCCCTCCGGCCTGCATGGTGCGGAGCAGATGGATTTCCATTGTCGTGGCAACATTATCAGTATGCGTTGACACACATTGGACGATCGTACTTGCGCGATCAGATGGCGACCGCGCAAGCTGTGCGGATGGCTGGAGTCGTGCCTGATGACTACGGAACGTGGCAGCGCGACATGACTCGACTGACTGAGGTACCGAGATACTAATGGCAGACAACATCGTCAAACGAATCATTCAGCTGTTGTTGGATAAGGATAGTGCGAAGAAAACACAGTCCGATGTCAACACACTGACGAACGCCATCGATTCGTCGTTCAAGAATCTCGGATTCAAGATTGCCGGATACTTGAGTCTCGGTGCCGCAGTGCTGTCGCTTAAGAAACTTGGAGCGGCGGCGATCGAGCAAGCGACTGAGTCAGAGAAAGCCTGGCGGATGTTGAAGGGAACGATCGACAACACAGGCGCATCGTTCGACGCGATGGAAATCAAGTTGCGTGCGACGGCCGATGCGTTTCAAGATGCGACGATTCACGATGACGATGCATTCGCTGTCTCGCTCACACTGACTGATGATGTGTCGGCATCGTTGAATAATATGGGACTGGTTGCCAATGTCGCGGCGCAGTTCTTCGAAGGAGATCTCGCTCCTGCCACTGATCTTGTGGCCAAGGCGATGAATGGGAACACACTTGCACTAAAGAAACTCGGCATTCAAGCAGACACGGCGCAGCAAGCACTGGAGATTCTTGCGTCGCGGTCGTTCGGAGCAGCGGAGCGAGAGGCTGCAACGTTCGACGGACAGCTCAAGCAGATGAGCAATTCGTGGGACGATGTACTGAAGGACCTCGGCAATGCAATTATCAAGGGAGACGGCGCGACCACGATGTTCTCCGTGCTCCGCGCTGCGATTCAAACACTCGGCGATTGGGTTCTAAAGAACCAGGGACAGATTCGAGACTGGGTTACTAATGGAATTAAGTTTGCGATCGATGCAACGGACGTACTCATCCGTGCAATCAAAGGCATGGGCGAGTTGCTCACCGGCGGATTCCAGTCGGCAGCGGGCATTGCTACATTGGCAATCGGCAAACTCGTTGATGCATGGGCGTCGTTGCGCGAGATTGAAGATAACGTCCGAGAGAAACTTGGCCAGGATGTGACCGAGCGGCGCAAACTCACGCAAGCAATCCGCGAGAATGCGAAAGCGCTGGAAGAAACTGGAAAGGAGTTGTTTAATCAGGGCAAAGAGAATGTTGCGAAGTCTACATCGACATTTGCGAACCGTCTCTTTTCGAGTGATCAGTTCGCTGGTGGACCGACCACACGGACAACAGTGCCCGGAGGCACGAATGCGCCGCAGGTCGGCAAGCATGTTAAGACTGATGAGAGTGAGAATGTTCGAAAAGCAATTGAAGAATTCGAGAAAGCGGGCAAGACCATCCAAGTGATGGACAAGCTGTTCGGTGAAGGATTCAACTCTGTTAGTGCAGAAATTGATCGCACGACCAAGTTGCTCATCGCGTTTGCCGAGAACGGAGTTGATCCGACAACGACCAAGTTTGGAGATCTCGGCGCGAAATTGATCTTCCTTAAGGATGTGACTGGCCCGGTCAATACGGCGCTGAATGATCTATTCAAGAGTCTCGGGACAGATCTCGCAATTGCTGCAGCGACTGGTGCATCATCACTCGATAAGCTACAGATCGAAGCGAACGATGTACAGAAGGCACTGAGTAAATTATTAGAGACACCGAATGAGACTGGCGCACAAGAAGCAATTGCTGCGTTGACAGAACGACTCGGTGGATTGAAGACGGCCATAGATCTGGGCAAGGAAGACCAAGCATTCGTTGAAGGTGTCCGTGAGATGGGCGATGCGATTCGCGAAGACTTGGTCTTTGCGACGCTCGATGCGACGGATAATCTGACTCGCATGAGGCAAGAGCGTCAAGCATTGACTCGCGCGATTCAAATCGGCATTGCAAATAACCGGACAGAAGATGCGACGTTCAAACAACTCGTTGCTCGGTATAAGGAAGTCACTGCCGCTATCGATCAGCAGACTGAAGCGATGCGCGTGCAAGCGACTGCCGCAGATTTCCTCGCGGAAGCCCTCGGTGTTGCGTTGCAAGGTGGAATCCACGAGGCCGCAGCGCAGAAAGCGAAGCAGACTGGGATCGAAGCGTTGGAATGGCTCGTTCGTGCTGGCGCGTATGCACTCTTTGGCAATGCTCCAGCGGCGGCCGCTGCATTGAAGAATGCCGCAGGATTTGGTGCAGTCGCACTCGCATGGAAAGCATTGTCCGCTGCGACACCGAGCGTTGGAGGTGGTGGAGGTGGCGGAGGATCGTCTCCAACAATTCCATCGAGTGGTGGTGGGTCAGCAGGAGGCGCAGACGTTGCATCAGCACGGAGCACTGCTGGAGATAGCGCGGGGAGTTCGCATCAACCATCTGCAGAAGTCTCGGTCTACCTTGTCGGTCCAGGCTTTGACATGTTGAATCCTCACGTACAACGTGTCGTTCATGGCGCATCGCAGCAAGCCATCGAACGCTATGGCGCGAACGCGAAGGTCCGCATTGTCCCGCATGGAGAATCGTAATGCTGCAGAACATTCCGATCTTCATTTATGGCGAGGATGTCACACTCACGCTAGAGCTGCCGTCAACTCCATGGATTCGCTCACTGAGAAAAGTCGGTGGAGATATCGAAGCGGACTCTGGCGTGCGCGCAGGATTCATCGTTCGTGAAGATGAACTCCTCACATTCTCGTTACGTTTCCATGAAGCACAATGGGCCGAGATTCAAGCATTCATTGATTTCGCACAGACAGGCATTCCATTCATTTGGTTTCCTGATCAAACTGATCTCACAATAAATTTTACGGTCTGCTTAGATGCACCTGCAAGCGGATCAACATATCAGTCTGCGCTCGACGATGGCCTTCCTCGTATTCAGCTGTTGACTATCACGGTTATTGAGCCTGGAGCTCCCGGAATTCCGTGGGAAGGATTGCCAGAATTCGATCCACGCGAGCCAATTACTCCAGCAGTGATTGGACGTCCAGCTCGTCTAGTGATTGAACCGGAAATCAATCCACTGGAAGAAGACGATACACTCCAACTCATCCCAACGTTCTACGATTTCCTCGACAACGTTATCCCTGATGTCGATCCAACATCGTGGGAAAGCGACAACCCGACTGCGGCTTCGGTGAATTCGAGTGGGCTAGTTACTGCCAACGATGGCCTGCCGTTCATCTTGCAACAGCAAAATGATTTCGCTGAAGCACCATGGATTAACACTGGCACTGCCATTGAAGATGAAGACATCCATCTCGGTGTGCAGTTTACTCGCGTGTTCTCTGGAAGCACACCGAAGCAAGGATTCGTCGTTGCGCCAGAGTTTGCGGGTGAAGATTGCTACATCACTGTGTTCATTCGCCCAGATGGTGTAGATGAGTTTGTCGCAGGAACGTACGAAGGCGCACTTGTCGATGTCACAACGAATACAGACAAAGCCCGATGGCGTTTTACGATCACTGCAGCGGGAGTCATCGCACTCACCACAGTGACCGGGACTAATGTTCGTTCTGCAATACTCACGGATTTCGTACGCGCCTACACATTCAAAGCGACTGCACTGAGTGATTCGCATGCGTATGAATTCCGTCTGCGTGATGCGGGTTCTGCAGCGTCGCTGCTCTGCGCGTATGCTATCATCACGATGTCTGCTGATGCTGTTGCAGCAGTTGTTGCGAAATACGATGCCATCATTGGCCACTCACATATTCATCTCACATCGAATTCTTCTATCCAGTTCGTCGATGATCCGGTGACGACCGTCTATATCCTGCCCGATACACCTGGACACTACCATGTCAGCGGGACATTCACCATCTTTGGTGTCGGCGGTGGTGGAGGAGGATCATCAAATAATGGCGGCGGAGGAGGGCATGTCGATGGCGGAACGCGTACTGCTGATGGAGACATCACGTGGAGCATCGGTGCTGGCGGCGCTCCTGGAGCTCCAACGGGCGCGAGCGGTGGATCAACAACTATTACACTTGACGGTGTCACGACATTGTTCACCGCCGCAGGCGGAGGTGGAGCAGGGTCTGAATTCGGCGGTGGCTCTCAGGGTGGAATCGGTGGTGGAATTGTCGGTATGGGCTGTCCAAATAGTGCGTCTGCAACAGGAGGAGGTGGAGGCGCGGGCGCGCAGAGTGCTGGAAACGATGCATCGATTCTCTCGAGTTGTAATGGATGCTTCATTGCGGCTGGAGGTGGTGGAGATGGACTCGTCATTCTCTTTGAGCATCGTATCATTGCCATGCTTGGTCCCGGTGGTGGAGGCGGAGCAATTTTTGCTGGATCATGTGGTGCGTCTGTAGGCCCACGTGGATTTGTCGGTGGTGGAATTGGTGGAGAGAACAGCGCAGGAGGACAAGGTATCGATGGCATTGGCGCTGGCGGCGGAAATGGCGCTGCAGGAACACGAGGACAATTGATCATCATCTACAAACCGGGTGAAGCGACCATCACTCACGTACCGTGACCTATGCCTGATCTCAATCTTCCATGGATTCCGCTGTTTGAGTTTGGTGTATCATCCTTCCAGTTGACATATCCGCAGACACCATTCACATTCGGTGCTCGTACTGAAGGTCGTCTTCAGTATTCTGCAGCGGGAGCGCCAGGAGCAACCGTTCGACTGCGGAAGTATTTGCTTTTCACGACTCTACGATTCACAGAAGACGAATGGCTGTTGATCAAGCCATGGATCACATTTGCTCAGCTTGGGGATTCATTTCACTGGACCCCAGACAGTGCGAACGATGATCCAACTCGTTTCGCTTGTCATCTTGAGTCACCACATATCAATGATGTCATTACTCCTGCGCGAGATACATCGCTGCCATGGATGATGACACTATCGATCGTGTTATCTCGGACTGCAGGACCGTGGGATATTCAATACTTCGCGCGTACGTCCGCAGCATCGTTTGAAGATGGCGTGTTTGATCATGACGCATTCGATGAAGACGCATTCTTTATTGGAGGGTGACTGATGGGCATCAAGCATACGAAAATCTCTGCCGTTCCTGACGGCGAAGATTCAGGACAAGTTCAAGGCAGTGACTGGAATGCTGATCATGCCATTGATGATCCTGCGGCCGTGCGATCCGATCTTGAACTTGGTGACTTAGCGACGATAGACACCGTAGGGGACGACACCAAATTTCTTGATGGCACTGGCGCATGGACTGAACCTCCCGCGGGTGGATCAGTCGATGATGTTGATGTGAATTTCACAGATAACACGACTGGAGACACGTCGACCGGAGCGCATGGATTCGCTCCAAAGTTAGATGGCGATGCGGCAAAGTATCTCGATGGTTCAGGCGCGTGGACTGTTCCAGCCGGCGGAGCATCTCGCCCAACGTTTCCGTCGACAATCAGTAATCTTCAATTGCGGTTAAGTGCTGAGTATAGCACGATCACGAAAGCGCAGGATCTCTGCACACTGATCACAGACATCAGTGGCAATAGCCGAGATGCATCGAATGGTTCATCGAATGGACGACCGAGATATTTCCCGCATCGCTTCAACAATAAATATCCCTGCTTTTCTTTCGATGGAAGTGCGAATCTGCACTTGACAGTTACGATGCCAAATATCACAGCACCGATGACTATCGTCATGGTGCTTGAAGAACTCGGTGTCGGTACATCGGATGGGAATCTTTATCGAGACGCATCTTCTCGTGCGGTTGGGTATTTAGCGTCCAGCAATTCGTGGTCTATTTTCGGCTCATCCTCAGGATTTGCATCGACGACACTTTGGACTCTTAATCGCCTCGGTTCTCCATCGCAGTATCCTGCAGCAATGCCCTGCATTCGTATGGACCTATACAATAATGCTTCATCACTCATCGCACTTAGTGGCACAGAAGAGACTGGTACCGCGACATGCTCAGGCACGATTCTCGGTGGTGTGCTTCACATCGGCAATAACGTCACTCCTGCAAGCGCTGCGAAATTTCTGATGTATGAATTCTTGGTCTATGATAAGGCACTCAGCTCCGGCGAGCGTATTCAATTGAACGAATATTATCGTGACGCAGTTGAGATTGGGATTCTTTAGTCCATTCTTACGACGGAGTTCTCTGGATGCCTGCCGCATGTTCGTTGCTGTTGGAAGTCTATGATCCAGTGTCATTGGATTCATATGACGCAGACTACTCCGGCGAGTTTGTATCGTGGGAGGTATCGAGTGATCCTCTTCACGCATATCCCTTTCTTATCGCCGCACGACAATATGCGGAACAAGAGATCGATGCAGTGAAATGCACGGCCTCGATCAGTACGATCGAAGTCGGTGTCATTGACAAAGCCGAAGTGCCCGGCGATCAGACCACTGGATTCATGACTGCACGAGTGTACGACTTGCTGGGACGTCGCTGCCGTTTGCGCCGATGGATCGATGATGATATCGGCTACGTCACCATTGCTGATGGCCCTGCCGGAGCTCCAAAACTCGATTCAACATACTCTGCCTATCGTTGGACAATTCGAGACACACGCGATACAGAACGGAAGCTATCGTTATTTACGACAGGAGGCGTTGCTGGCATTGCTCCTCGCGGTGCGATCTATGGCTGGGGAACGACGGTCGATGGATACGACACGACCCTATTGCTCAACCGTGTAATCGATACACCGATCATTGGCACATACGACATTCAAGATATCTTGCTAGCAGGTGGAGTCACGAAAAAGATGGGACTCGTCAACTTCGCTGCACATTTCACCGGTGCAATGGTCGACACAGAATTGTTGATCACGACGGATAAAGGCGTGACTGCCTGTGAGATCTCTGAATTGCTACCGAACGTCTGGGGCGCTCGGTACGCCGATGTCTTGTGGCGTGTCGTTGGAGACACGACATGGAACATCACACGGATGACGACGCCATCAACATTCCTCCAACCGTTCGCAGGATTCATCGATGCATCGTTAACTGGTCTTGGCGAGTTAGCACCGTGTGTCAATTATGTGACGCTCTATGTCGACGATGATATCCCAGAAGGGTTCCCCACATCGGACGTCGGTGTTGATATCGAATGTGTCTTACGATATCGTGGTCCAGCGAACGAAGACTTTCCCTACTATGTCGAGGCTCCACTCGGCGAAGTCTTGATGAATGTATATAACGGAAAGTACTCACTCATGGCCACTGATGAAATCGATGGCTTAATTTATGACCCCGCACAACTCGATTCAGCCACAGACACATTCATCTCTCGTATTCAATTCGATCAAGACGCCCTCGATAATATGCTCGAAGAGGTGCGCTTGCGAATGACCGAGGTCGTTGAGGATGGCCGAGACTGGACTGAGTCTACTTTGTTTGCGCCGAGCGGTTGGATCCCGGCGATGGACAATCAGATGCGGATTAGTCCTGTGTCGCGCGCTCAACCCGCGACGATCAATCCAACGACACTGACCGATGGCAATACCGTCGCTGCACCGAACTGGAATCTCGGCCAACGAACTATATCGGAAGTGACATACACCTATCCGAGATGGTTCATTCCATTACCAGATTCTGGGATCACAGTCAGCGAGTACGATGGTTTGGCCAAGCGCGACATCACGATTACATTCGAAGATCCAGAATCTGAATTACGCTACGGCCAACAAGCCGAGTCGTATGATGCGACTGCATTCGGTGCCATCGGTGATGAAGACGGATTGAACATCGCTGGCATCAGCGAACAAGGAAGTCTACTCGCACAAGCTGCAAACTTCGATGTGCTCGAGCGCTTCCGCTCAGGCGTGCAATCGATCGCTGTACAAGTCATGCGCATCTTTATTCCCGACGCACGTGTCGGCTCGTGGGTTCCGTGGAATCTCAGTTGGTTTCCTGATCGCGCAGCGGGTCTTCGCGGAAGTGATACGTCTGCAGCAATGATCGTATCGTTGCGAGATGACGATTGCGTCTGGCGCACGCTCGTGCTCGAAGAGAGCGGAGGCACAGGATCAGTCGCAGGCTCACCCGGCGAAGCTGAATCACTTATTGTCTTTAGCGATGTGGAGAGTTAACGAATGCCACGCGACATTGTACTCCGCGCGTTCTATCAAGACCTTGTTGGAGACGAAACATTCGAACTCTGGGTGCAGCATGAGAGCGACGGATGGGTCTTATCGATCGTTGGAGAAGTCGTTGTGGTTGGCGGCCATCAAGACTTTCCGTTGTTCTCGCTTGTCAGCGGAGACACATACACGGCACAGATTCGATTGAAACGAACAGGAAGGTACCGGACAGGATACTTGTCTGGTGATCCTGATTCATGGCCGTCGGCATCGCGCTGTGAGTTTGTAACTGGAGCATTGGAAGGTGTCGGTGCACCAACGATCAATTCAGGAACGTGGAGTCGAACATCTTCGATCAGCCAAAAGATTGAACTTAACATCACACCTGATGACAATGCGGTGGACATTGCAGTCTATCGAGATGATGTGCAGATTGGTGTCGCGTCTGCGCCATTCTTCGGTGCGTTCAGCTTTGAAGATATCGATCCGACGCTCGGTGCGGAGTATGCATACATCGCGAAACATATTGTCGTACTGAGTGGATTGACCGGACCAAGTAGCAACGAAGTCGACGTGTTCTCTGGACCGCTCCCCATCGCAGGATTCGTCATGTCGAGTGGACCAACCGACTATGGCGAATATGAAATTGATTGGACGAGTGACGCACGGACCTATCGTGCAGAGGATGATTATCTTTGTGTCGGTACAACGTACTCTCTCCTCACTGGAGGCGCCGCACTCGTTACTGGCCCACACACAGAAACGAAGGAGCCGACCGCCCTTCCTGTTGGAGGGACTCAGTCCATCTTCTTTCATTGTCGCATGCGTGCGGAAGTCACTGCATTCACAGTGACTGACGTATCTGATTGGACTACGATCACTATCACTATGGAAATCGACGATCCAGATGACGACACAGGCTTCAATACGTGTCCGTAGCGGATGTCATATCCCAATGAACGAAAGAAAAAGAGGAAGCGACGTAATGCCGTAACGACGACTACTACAACGCTTCCGTCCAAGAGAAGGAGACGGGACATGAATATGTTACGCGCACGATTTTGGGGCGGATTATTCCTGGTCAGTATCGCATTACTAATCGCGCTTGCGGAGATCGCGATTCATCTCTACGGAAAGCTGACCGGGCATCATTATGACATTGGCCATATCGATATGTTCGTGGCCTTAGTCATTGGATTCGTAGGGATGTATGTGCTGAGTCCGAAAGGAGCGAAAGACGGAGGACAATTTCTGGTCAACAATACGATCCGTGTGATTCAAGTTATTCGCAGTGGTCGTCGTAAGTCAGACCCAGTCACGGCCGTCGTTGAAGATGCACTCGGTAACACTGCGTCGATCGGAGTTCCTCTCATCCCTGCGACGAGTGAAACTGAAATACCGATCACTGCAGGAATCGAACTTCCACATCGGAGAGCAGATGATATTGGCCCAACGGCAGTGCGCAGGAAACTCAACGTTAATGATATCGGAGATATGGATAGAAAAGGAAACTGATTGCGCTCAGGCTTTTGATTTAGTCCACCATGCAGCTTCAGCAACGCAATCACGACCGACTCGTTGATTGGCAGGGAGCCATTGCGCGCATGGATGGCTCCTCTTCTTTTTGTGTAGGCGCTCAAGCACAGCGCGATCTTGCGCCATCAAATATTGGCCAAGCACTCGCCATGCTGACAGACAATGACGCCACGATGAGTGGCGTGGCTTCGGCCAATGCTTTCGATAGTTGAAGAGCACGTGACCGAACAGTTGACGTGTGATTTCTTCCACCTTGTCTGTCGGCGACACGGTCGAGAAGCTAAATGCTTTCACACTGCTCGCACCGAACTCCAATGCTCCGAGAAAGCGAAGCGTGTTTCCTGCACTGAATGCCTGATGACCGACGCGACGAATGCGGAAGTCTTCGCAGACGATGTGTGTTCGCTTGGCATGCGGCAGGAGATCGATGATGTCAGTGGCCATCCCAATGTAACCATCATGGTTTGCGACATCGTATGTTCGTGCTTCGACACGGATAATTCCTTCGGGCGTCGTTTCTAGTGCAGCGAATCCGCACCAGACATCTCCCGGGTCAATCCCGATGTACAACATGCGCCCTCACTCGTAGTCCCGAAGTATCTTCGCGCGCGGGAATCGCGGCTTGCCATACTTCGTTAGGTTCTGGAACTCGACGGTCAAGTTCTGTCCGATCAGCCTCGCACGCCGACGCCACATCAAATGGCGTTGTCTATACGTCCCCATCGGCCGCACACGAAATGTGTTGTCGCCGTCTTCTCCTTCGCATGCGCAGATGAAGATCGGTGTCCCTGTGTCCTTACCTTTCGCTTCGCGCACGTCGATAATCTCGAACTCTGCATCTTTCATTGGTTTATACTTCAGCAGGTCACGAGACTTACCGTGCACATAGAGTCCGCCATGTGTACGGACCATCGAACCCTCATGGCCTAATCCGAGATGTTTTTTATGAATACGCTGAAGTTGCTCAGCATCTAGTGCGACGAGTGTCGGAACACGATGCCAACCTGAATTTTCTTTGAATGAAAATGTACGAAAGAGTTCACGGACAGCATGTTCTCGTTGGAAGAATGGACTCCGTGTCACGACATCAAACACGTGGAATCGTAGTTCTTCACTCTGCGGATGCCGATTACGTTTCAGTACAGAAATGATCTGCTCGAAGTCTGCGTCTCGATCTTCAAGCATGATCTCGCCGTCGACAAGAAACGAAAGAGATTTCTTCTGCAGATGAAACGTGTTGAATGACCAGAATGGTTTGCCATTGCGTGACCAGAATGTCCTACCATCAGTCACGCAACGCACGCCATCAAGTTTGGGCTGTATGAAACATGGAAGCTGAATCCGTTTCATATTCGCCTCATAACTCGATGCGCTCATCGGTGTCTTAAACGCCGACATTGAGGCCTCCATCTTTCGAATCCCAGAATCGATCGGTATCTAAACGATCGATAACATTGGCACTCAATTCGTCACATAGATACAGTACCTTGGCAAACACTGTTTCGGCTCGTGGACGTGTATGCGAGTATCCACCTTCTGCACAGATCAACGCATTAGCCAGTGGCAACGACATGCGGATGCCGTAGCTCTGAATGATCCACTGTGACTTAGACATCGCGCCGAGTAATTCTGCCGGACGATCGAGTGCATAGTAATCGATCTTCCACGGATTGTGCTGAATGAGTTCGTAGCGCCAGACCTTATTGAGATCGTGATGCAGGATTGCACGCCAGACATTCGCTTCTGTGAAGCATGGATGGAGCTCCCCTTTGCGCCGCACAATTCCTTCGCGTAAAATTTCCCACGCATTATACATCTGTAAGAGATGCAGTGTCAGACCACCTTCCACATTGTGATGACGGTCTTTTGATGCTGGCGCTCGATACATGCCAAGAACGATCTTATCGCCAATACATTTGTCGTGGCGAAGATCGTTGAGTAACATCATATACTTACTGTGCATCTCTTGATCGCTATGACGCTCGATCAAGAGATCATTGGTAAGACGCACGACTTCACGCCATTGATTATCAAGTATAATCTCATCGGTCATGCGAGTCTCCGTTTCTTGGGAAGAGTGATTGATTCTTTATCCTGCCAATTCTTGTCGCTGCCTTTTAAATCTGCAGTGATTGGCACTGAGAAGTTCTTGCGATCTTCTAGCAGCGCGATGACGCGACGATCGATCTCTGGATCTCCATCACCTTCATACACGATGTCGTCATGAACCTGCATGATGATCGCGATCTGTCCAGTGCCCATCTGTAATTCACGATAGACATTGACCATCCCTTCTTTGGCCTTGTGCGCGGCAGAACCTTGGACCTTGCTGTTCATGGCCTTGTAGGCTTCGTTCTCATCGAGCCATCTATGATACCCATACGCGTCAACTACGTAGCCGAAAACTTTTGTTAGCTCCTCTTCTTCCTTCGTGAAGGACCACATTCTAGGATAGGAACTACGAACTGCGTCGCGCAACAACTTCGCTAATGACCGGAATGGCGACTCGCTACGTGATGGGATATGACCGAGTTCGATGCAGGACTGTCGTGCTTCCTCTGCACTGATTTTATCGATCAACTGCGACGTGACCGCGTCTTCGCCTGCTCCGTACAACATGGCGAAGTTCATTGTCTTGCCGCGATCACGCTGTCCATGCGACGGTTCTCGCTTGCGGCGCAGACCGAACATTCGTTTGGCTAATGCTGCATGCGTATCGAATTTTGGATCGTTGTTGAATCCGTTGATGAGTGTTTCTTCGCCGCTGAAGTGCGCAGCGAAGCGCATCTCAACTTGGGAGTAGTCGGCACTGCGAAGGACAAGGCCTTTCTTGCTTGGTACAACTGCTTTGCGAACGCCTGAGTCACGCGCGAATTGATGGAAGCCTTTCGTTGCTGACATGCGGCCAGTATCAACGTTCTGATTGTAGTGCGAATGCAAATGGCCACGCGAATCAAGATTAGTCAGCAGCGCTCGACCAGACGAGACCATCTTCGAATGCTTGCGACGCTGCAAGAGCAATGTTGCGAGTGGATGGTCGAGGCGTAAGAGCACTTTCTTGTTCAGCTTCTCGCCATCGACTTGTTCAAGTTCTAACTCTTCCCAAAACAACTCGCGGATCTGCGGATTGGAATTCCAGTTCAGGTCGTATCCTGCACGGCGATTCATCTTGTCAGTTAACTTGTCCGTGCGACGCTTTGCTTTGGCCAGCCACCGATGTAAGAATTCTTGATCCAGTTTCACGCCACGCTCTTCCATGTCGCGCAAGGCCAACATCAGCCAACGTTCATTGTGATACAGTTCCATCAGCTTCGGATAGCCATCGGGTTGTGGCCAATGCTGGATCATCGAGATGAACATGTCGTAGAGCCGCAAAGTATACCACGGATCACGACCTCCGTACTTTCCTTGCACGCGAACTGGAGCGACCAACCAATCTGCGAGTTGGTTCTTTCGACGCCCGACCACGTCTCGAATTGCATCGATCAATTCGGTGTGCGCGTCGCTAGCATCCATATGAACATAGAAGTTAGCCAGTGTGTCGAGTTCGTGGTTGAACGACCAGAATGGAAACCTCTCTTTGGGGACACCTCGGTTATCGAGTAGACGACTCATGACGAGTGTGTCATGCACCGGATACGCGATGTGGATACCAAACGTTTCGCGAATCATGTGCATGTCAAACTTACCATTATGGAACACGAGTCGTCGTCGTCGTTTGATCTGATTGGCTAGCCACTTCGCTGCTCGTCCGAGTGCATTCTTTACAAAGAATGCGGACGTATCTCCGGCTGCGAGGCACAATGCGCCGACTCGATCAACAGTCCAATCGAATCCGGTCGTTTCCGTATCGACACCGAGCGCGCCATGCTCGAGTCGATCGAAGACTTCTTGAATTCCATCTGTGCCTCTGACAATGTATTGATAACGAGGTAACTCTGACGCATAGACAATTCTCATCGTCGGTACCCTGAACGGACATCAATGATGCCGACACCACGCCATCCACGAATGCCTTCGCGTTTCCGTGGGCGGATATCTGTACGCTCACTCAGCATACGATTAAATGCTGTATGGGAAAGAGGATTGCGACCACGAGTTTCCTGCCACCAATCCGCAAACGACTGGTAGAGTGCTGATCGCGTCGTCCATTCTTTATCGTTCAGTTTGCACCGCTCCTTGAAGTACTCGGATAAGATGTCATATTCTTCCTTGTAATCATCGATGGCCTTGCGTACTGTGTCTGGCGCCATCAATCCATTACGTTTCCACTCTGCACATCCTTCCAGTGCCCAATTCAAAATGCCGGGTAACTCTTTGACGAGTTGACGTCCGAGATTCTTCTTTCGCTTGTGCGCAGGAATGACGACAGTAAATGGGATCATCAAGATACGAGACCAGAATGCTTCTGTCTGTTCTCTCACGAGTGGTAGATGGTTCGCCGCAAGCCAGAGTTTGAACTGTGGCCGGAACTCGAACGATGACTCGTATAGATTACGCGCAGTCACTGTATCTCCACCGGTCATTTGTTTTACAACTGTCTCATCGAACGATCGATCTCCTCGTGCTTCGATCGCTGTGACGAGCCGAGCCCCGCGCATGCGCGCGAGATCATGTCGTGGCCCGTCGTTCCGTGTGGATTGGAACGTGGAGAAGTCTGCTTGAATCGAATAGTCGTTCATTAACTCTCGTACGACTTCTAAGAATGTCGACTTGCCATTGCGTCCTTGGCCATAACAAAAGAACAACGCATGCTCGCGTACGTCGCCAGTGAGCGTGTAGCCGACGGCACGACGGATAAATCCGATCAGTGCTTTGTCGCCTGCGAAGATATCATCGAGGAATGCGTGCCATCGCGGCGCATCTGCATGACGCACGAATTCGACGGGAGATAGTTTCGTAATGTAGTCCGTTTTCTTATGTTTGAGCAACCGACCCGATGAGAGATCGAGTGTTCCGTTCTGACAATTGAACAGCCAACGATCACGATCCAATTGTTCTTCACGAATCGAGATCTCTGGTTCTGTCTTCGCCAAGTCGAGAATCGCACGGATGCGTTCAGCGCCTTCCGATTTATACGCATGCTGCTGAACAGTCCCGCGTTTCTCTTCATCAGGAATACGCTCAGCTTCTTGGTGGATCGAGCGAACCGTTTGCTTTGCCAGACGCATGGACTCTCCGGTTCGATCTGGCTCCCAATGTGTTCCTTGCCAGATAAACCATGGATTGCTTTTCTTCGACAGAATACTACGCAGACGTTCATGATGCTGCAAAACAAATCTCCGGACATTGCCAAGGTCCGTAAGATTTTCTTCGTCAATTGCTGGATCCTTGTTACCGATACTATTTGAGATCTTCTCGAGTTGTGCGTCGGATAATGGCGGCCGGACTCGTGATGCATTCTCGATGCGTAATGCTTCGAAGATAGCTTTTGCCGATGCTCCGCGCCGACGCATACTCCCTGCTAACGACGTGAGTAATTGATCTCGCTCGCCCTCGCGGATGATTGTTGGCAATGGCGGCGCGATCTTTTTGATGCTTCCTTTCTTCAAGAACCGGAATAGACGTTTCGGAAATGGCGCCATATCGATCTTCTGTTCCCATCGATATGGTTTGCCTGTATCTGGATGGATACTCGGCGGAGCCACCACATAGCCACCGTCTCCAAGAATATCGATAGCAACTTTTTGATCGTTCTGTGACAATGGACGGATCATGCGCTTGAGCTGAGTGCCGTCA
>Ga0210379_10000026_pt1 | contig 35205 bp, 32 predicted proteins | sample PLMedo_2_FD_155468 | JGI IMG/M metagenome (GOLD analysis project Ga0210379, IMG submission 155468) | Groundwater sediment microbial communities from an aquifer in East River, Colorado, USA - PLM4_32_coex redo | ecosystem: Environmental > Terrestrial > Soil > Riparian zone | place: USA: East... | reverse complement strand
CGCCGGCCGCATGACACGGAAGTGGAAACCGTACATCATGTCGCGCTCGAAGAAGCCGTGCGGTTGGTTACCGCTGGCGGGCTCTACGTAGCGCTACCGGTTGCGGTGATCGCAAGTTACCTGTTCTCGAGATTTCCCCGATTGGGGTCGAATGCCAAGTAACAGAGAAAGAGCTCAGTTTTTCGCTTTACAGATAGGCATACCTGATATGCCCGGCGGGGCACGCGATTCGCGCGAACTACGGCAGCGACATTTCTTGCCAGAATGGCACAGCGTACCTCGCTCCTCTCATTTGTGACGAAATGACAAATGCCAACGCTTGATACCGCTGGTTTCGCGGAACTTTTTGGGATTGATGCCAGCGATATCAAAGATAGTACGAGATCATTGATTCAGCGTTATGACTTCTCTTATCGGGAAATTGTCGGGGACGAGCGCGATAAACTGATTCTCGACGTCCTTAAGCGGATAGATCGCGACCAGCAGATTATTGGAGCGGAGGAGAGAAGAGAAGTCTGGCACAAGGGCTGGGACGCCAACCTTCAGGAGTTCTTGAGTACCGATTTCGCACTGGAGGCGCTGATCCCGAAATTCATCCGGCCGGGCCAGCCGGTCCGGTTAAAACGATCATTCGTCTTTCCAAATAACCCGGATTTTGAGCTTCGGTTCGTGGAGGTCGTCCGCAGCTGGATTTTTGAGGAATTCTTCGCGCCGTTCGATAATATTTACGAGTTCGGCTGCGGAACGGGATTCAACCTGGTTCCGCTTGCACAGCGGTTCCCGGATAAGAATCTGTTTGGCTCCGATTTCGTGCAGTCATCAGTAGACTTGGTCAACAGCATCGCCCGGCACTACAAACTGAATTTGTCCGCGACCCTGTTCGACATGATTTCACCGAATCCCGATTACCGTATCTTGCCGTCGAGCGCGGTATTTACCTTCGGCGCGATCGAACAACTGGCGAGCCGGTTCGAGAGTTTCGTGGGATTCCTCCTGAAGCAAAAACCGGCGCTTTGCCTGCATATCGAGCCGACCGTGGAACTTTACGATGACGCTCATCTGATCGACTTCCTCGGCATCAAATTTCATCGGAAGCGTGGGTATACAGAGGGGTTCCTTCCGATGCTCCAGAAACTCGCGGCCGAGGGGCGCGTAGAAGTCCAGCGGGTCAAACGGCTGTATTTTGGCAGCTTGTTCATGGAGGGGTATAGCCTGATTGTCTGGCGCCCACTCTAGGTCAATCTATCCACGCGAGGACAGAATGGAACTGGGAATTCAGGGTAAGCGGGCGCTCGTCACCGGCGGCAGCCACGGTATCGGTCTGGCAATCGCCGCAGGGCTGGCTGCCGAAGGATGCGCGGTTGCAATCTGTTCCCGCACGAAAAAACGGCTCGGCGCGGCAGAGCGGCAATTGCGCGCCGTCGCGACGAAAACGCTCTGCCTTCAAGCGGACGTGTTCAACGACACGGACATCCTGCGCACGACGCGGGAGATTGACAAGGCTTGGGGCGGCGTGGACATTCTCGTCAACAACGTTGGCGGCGGCGGTCGTTGGGGCAAGGAAACGATCGAGGTGACCCCGGAAGAGGTCTGGGCGCAGGTTTACCAGAAGAACGCCGGCGCAGCGATCGCGTTCAGCCGCTGGGCAATCCCGGAAATGCGGCGCAGGAAATGGGGGCGTATCGTGGCCATCTCCTCCATTCACGGCCGCGAGGCGGGCGGCAGGCCTTGGTTCACCATGGCGAAGGCGGCGCAGATCGCGATGAACAAGTCGCTTGCGGTTCAGCCGTACCTGGCGCGCGACGGGATTACTTTCAACACCGTCGCCGCGGGTTCGATCATGGTCGCCGATACCGGCTGGGCGGACGAACGCGCGAAGGATCCTGCCGGCTTCGCGATCCGCATGGATAAAGAATTTCCACTTGGCAGGCTGGGTACCCCTGAGGAGGTTGCGGCGGTCGTATTGTTTCTCTGCTCGGCGCATTCGGCTTACGTCAACGGGGCCTGCATCCCAGTGGACGGCGGAGAAAGCCGGGCTTTTTGATGAAAGTGACCGGCTGCATCGCGTCACCCGCGGCGCCGACGGTTGGAGGATCACGGTATGACCCCCCGCGACGACCATAATCTGGTCATCTACCACATCGGCGGCGATGGTGACTACGGGCCCGCCATGGCCATTGCGCGACGTTTTCCAAAGATCACAACCGTCGTCGTCTTCGACGCGCGCGAAGACACGGATGACCGGTTGCAGGCGGAGACGATACCGGGAACGCGGAATTCCCCCAGAGTCATCGCCATCAACCGGTGCGTCGACGAAACGATCGGCGATACCGATTTCTATGTCAACAAATTTCCATTGAGCTCTAGTTTGCTTCCCATATCCCGGCTTGGCGCAACAGAGGACCCCGTTTACTCGCATTGCCGGACGTGGGCCGAGAACGCGGAACTCGACCACGTCGTGCGATTGAAAACGACAACCATTGATCACGTGGTTGCCATGGGAGTTGCGCCGCCACCCGACGTCATATCCATCGACGCCCAAGGGGCCGAGCTGCGTATCCTCCGCGGGGCAAATGAAACGTTGCGTTCACACGCTCTTGCGGTTGTCTCCGAGATCGAGTTCTCCGAGATCTACGGCGGCCAAGCCCTGTTCGACGACCAGATGCGCGAATTGACCGCCATGGGCTTCCGGTTCTGTGAGATCCAGAACTCGCAGCACTGGCATCCCGGGCCCGCGATGGGGCTGGGCTTCCATACGGTCGGTGAAGCGCTGTGGTTTCGCTATTGCGGCGACTTTCAGGGAGGACGGCCGCCGGCCCGAGGAGCGGTCGACTATCGCACGTTATCCGGTGCCATGCTGATCCGGCTTGCAACCATCGCGTTCGCATTTGGACGGCTCTCATATGTGATAACGTTGTTGAGCTTTGTGGCAAAGTCGTATCCGGATCATTTCACCCAGGCATTTCATGATCCGAATCTCAAGCCCTTGCTTCGTCTTCATGCGCATTACGTGGAGCACCTTGCGCACTACGAACAGGACCATCGGTTCTTCATCGATGCCGGCAAGCATCAGCTCGAGCGGCTGCTCGCCGAGCTGGACGATACCCCCAGCGCGGGGGCGACGGGCGCCAGGAGCCCATCCTCGGAGGTCGAGCTGTTGCGGGCCCAGATCACGACGCTGAATACCACGTTGACGCAGTTCCAGAATTCCGCCAGCTGGAGAATTACATGGCCATTGCGCGCGCTCAAACAGCTGTTGCGGCGGCTGGTGGGTGTCGCGTAGGGGTGGCACAGCAACCGCGGCACGATGATGGTCGGTTCAGCGCGCCGCCGTTTCGCGGCGCTAGAATGGCCCCTTAAACCGATTTTCGTGACTGTAGAAATCTTCCCTCGAAAGATCGGCAGCACCCAGTTTCAGGTCTTTCTCGACTGCACGAATGATCGTTGCGGCGTTCGGATAGAACTCGTTTTCCAATGCGCGGACCGTAGGGCATGGCGTCGGCGCGTACCCGATGCGCTGGACGGGGGACTTCAGCTTACCGAAGCATTTTTCCGAAACGCGCGCCGCCACCTCTGCGCTAAAACCGCAATGCACCCAGTCATTGTCTGCAACAATGCATCTTCCCGTTTTTGTCACGGAACGCACCACCATTTCATCATTGAAAGGCGACATGGACCGGGGGTCGATTATTTCGATCGAAATTCCGCGCTGCGCCAGTATGTCCGCGGCTTTTATGGCCTCGACATTCATCCACGATGTAGCAACAATGGTCAGGTCATCACCCTCTCTCAGCGTGGCGCTTTCGCCAATCGGGATAGTGTAGGGTTTTTCAGGAACCTCACCTTCCTGCCAATAGAGCCAGCGATGCTCGATTGAGATGACGGGATTGTCATCGCGAATCGCGGCGGTCATCAGCCCCTTCGCGTCATAGGGCGTCGTCGGCATGATCACTTTCAGTCCCGGGATATGCGCAAACAGCGATTGCAGACTCTTGCTGTGCTGAAATCCTTGTCCCCATCCGCGACCGACGACTGCACGAATCACCATGGGAACTTTCAGCAGCCCCGCCGTCCCATAGTGATAACTCGAAATCATGTTGATGATCTGGTTGAGGGCCAAAAGCATGAAGTCCATTCGAATATGAGTATGAATCGGGCGCATGCCGTTCAAGGCGGCCCCCAAACCCATTCCCGTCATCGCCTCTTCCGAAAGGGGAGTCGCAAATGCACGGGCGCTGCCGAATTTCTCACGAAGGCCCTTGTTGCTGCCGAACATCTTGTCCTCAATGCCGTACACAAAGACGCTTGAATCACGCTCCATTTCCTGGTGCATCGCTTCGTTCAATGCGTCGACAAACGTGATTCTCCTCGTCCTGCCAACCTTTCTTGCGGCTTCCGCCACAAGGGATTTCTTTCGATCCTGCGCCTGCAAAACGTTTTCCATGGACTTATCTCTATTTGCCTGAATCGGAAAATACATGCTGGTTCAATTCGACCGCGAGCGGAAACGACGCTTGTTTTGCCTTGGTGACGCTTGACTCTACTTCCGCATCAATGGTTTTTTCCATCGCCTGAATTGCCTGTTCCGTAACCCCCAGCTTCAAGAGTTTCGCACGCTGCAATCCCAGGGGATCCCGCTTGAACCAGCGATCAAATTCCGCTTTTGATCGATACGCCGTCCGTTCAAATCCGCCCTTCATCGACGCATCGCCGGTAAAGTCATCATAAATGCCGATGTGCTGAAGATAGCGGTAATACTTCAGATGCATGAATACCGGCTGGCCAGTCTTTCTAATATGCTGAATGGCAGCCAGGGTTAAGCGATTGATTGTTTCAGGATCGGTGCTTTCACTCTTAATCAATTTGCAGCGAAAGGTTTTCACGACTGCCGGAATAGACTTGAAACCCTGTCGTTCCTTTGTCGTAATATCCACCGCAAGTCCATTGTCTTCGCAGACAAAGATCACCGGGAGCTTCATCAGGCAGGCCGCATTCAAACTTTCCCAAAAGACACCTTCCTCCGCTGCGCCGTCGCCAAAAAAAACGGCGACCACCTTGCCATTTTTTTTCATCTTGTTTGCGAATGCCGCTCCCACGGCAGGTGCAATGGTACTGGCTACTATTGCCGAAACGCCCAGAAGACCATGGTCGGGCGAGGCGAGATGCATGGAGCCTCCTCTGCCCCGAACAACTCCCGTGACCTTGCCGTACATCTCGGCAAAAAACGCGTCCGTTTCGTCCGTCTTGGAGATATATACCGCGTGACTTCGATAATACCCGAACGCCTGACCATGCCTGCCCAGGGCGGCACATACGCCCGCCGTAATCGCCTCCTCGCCCATCGACATGTGCATGGGCGTCTTCATATCGTCTTCCAGGTAATAATCCTTGATGGCTTTTTCCGCGCGTCGAATGCGGTATACCTTTTTGAAAAGCACTCTATTGAGGCTTAGACGGTTGTCTTTGGGCTTCTTCATATGGATAGTGTCTTTATATTGTCAACGAAGTATTGCGTTCGTCCCTGGAGTCTGCAAAAGCGTTCCAGTCATTATATCGATAGCCAGTTTCCTCACGGACTCCCGGATCAGAACTCCCTTCGGAGCGGCTCCTCCATCAATAGTTCCCACGGCTAGCTGACGCGGCTATTCGCGAAACCCACGCAGGCATCGTCTTACCAGAATAGTTCATTCATCTTCATTCAATACTACCGCGGTTGCTCCATCAGCCGTGGCTTTTCCAGTGAAAGAAGCGTCTCCCGCAAAGGGCCTCCTCCAATGAGACATGCGTCTGGACGCGCGCAGGAATCCATCGAGAATCGAGTTTGAGCGCGAGGCGGGTCGGGCCATCCCTGGAGGATGATCGAAACCTTGAAAACGCGGAAAGAGGCGACCCACGAGACAGGGGGACGGAAGGTGTGAAGAACGCCCTGGGAAAGCGACTATTTATTTGCGTTCGTCACTTGGGCGGGGCATAATTTTCGGCCTGCAGCGAAAACGCAGGAAGGCGTTTTGAATGAGTAACATACAAAGGATGCATCAGAAGCTCGCCGACCGCGGCGTGGACCGGCCGCAGCCGGTGACAGGGGCCGTATCCGCCCCGGTGGACAATCGCGACCCGCTCAATGTCGGGTTGGTGCAGATCAACAACAGTTTCTCCGGCCAGAACTACCTGCCATACGCGGCCGGCTTGCTCGAAGCCTACGTTCGGCGCAACGCCAGGTTTCCCGAACGTTACGCATTCCGGCTGCCTATTTACTCGCGAATCCCGGTGAAACGCGCGGTCGAACAGCTGGTCGGCGCCGACGTAATTGCCTTCAGCACCTATGTCTGGAACATCCGGATTTCGCTCGAGATCGCGCGGCAGATCAAGGAAGCTCGCCCCGAGACCCTGATCGTCTTCGGCGGGCCGCAGGTGCCCGATCGCGCGGAGGATTTCCTGCGCGCCAGCCCCTTCATTGACCTCGCAGTCCACGGCGAGGGCGAGCCGATTTTTCTTGGCATCCTGGAAAATTTCCCGTCGCGCACCTGGGAGGGCATCCCGTCGATCAGCTATCTGCGCGCCGACGGCAAGTTCGTCTTCAACAACCGCGCCGAACGTCTGAAAGACATCTCGGTGATTCCCTCGCCCTATCTGGAAAAAGTCTTCGAGCCGCTGATCCAGGCCAACCCCCAGGAGAGGTGGCTCGTCCTGTGGGAGACGAACCGCGGTTGTCCGTTTGCCTGCACCTTCTGCGATTGGGGCTCGGCGATCGCCGCCAAGGTGAGTCAGTTCGACATGGACCGTTTGGTGAAGGAAGTGGACTGGTTCGCGCAGAACAAGATCGAGTTCATCTTCTGCTGCGACGCCAACTACGGCATGCTTACCCGGGATTACGACATCACCCGCTACGTCGTCGAAACGAAGGAAAAACTCGGATATCCGAAAGCACTTTCGGTCCAGAACACGAAGAACGCAACGGAACGGGCATACAAGGTTCAGAAGCTGCTGTCGGACGCGGGCCTCAACAAGGGCGTGGCGATCTCGCTGCAGTCGGTGGACCCGGCAACGCTCAGCGCAATCAAACGCCAGAACATCTCGACCGACTCCTACCAGGAGTTGCAGCGGCGCTTCACCCGCGACCGGGTCGAGACCTACTCGGACCTCATCCTCGGTCTGCCCGGCGAGACGTACGACTCCTTTGCGGACGGTATCGCGGCGGTGATAGACAACGGGCAGCACAACCGGATCCAGTTCAATAACCTCTCGATTCTGCCCAACGCCGAGATGGGCGACCCCGAATATCAGAAGAAGTACGGGATGGAGATCATCGAATCCGCAATCATCAATATCCATGGGTCGCTCGCCGAATCCCGGGAAGAGATTTCCGAGATGCAACAGCTCGTCGTCGGTACCGGCTCCATGCCGCGCGAGGACTGGGTGCGTACGCGCACGCTCTGCTGGATGGCGGCATTCCTGCACTTCGACAAGGTGATGCAGATCCCGCTCATCATCCTGCACGAAGTCTGCGGGGTGTCTTATCGCGAACTGTTTGAGGCCTTTCTCGACGAACGCGCCGAGCGCTTCGCGGCCATCGCGGAGATCAAGCGTTTTTTCACAGAGAAGGCGCGCGACATCCAGAACGGCGGGCCGGAGTATTGCCATTCGGCGAAATGGCTCGACATCTTCTGGCCAGCGGACGAGTACGTTCTGATCAAGCTGTGCGTGGAAGACAAGCTCGCCAATTTCTACAAGGAAGCCGAAACACTGCTGAGCGAATTCCTGAAATCAAGATTCCTTCAGCTTCCGCCGAAGCTTCTGCACGAAGCCGTCGAACTCAACAGGCATCTCATCAAGCTCCCGTTCCAGAAAGACGACCTCGCCTTTGAAACGTCTTACAACATATGGGAGTTCTACCGCTCCATTTTGGTGGGCGAAGGCGTGCAGCTCGAGGAACGCGCGTGCGTGAACCGCATCAACCGCACCAAGGTCGTCTACCATTCGTGGGAAGACTGGTACCGCGAAGTCGTCTGGTACGGCAACAAGAAGGGTGCATACCTCTACGGCAACGATCTGGTCGAGCGCGAGCTCGCCGGCCATTACTAACTGATGCGCTATCGGCAGCTCGGCTCCACCGGCATCCGCGTTTCAGAAATCGGCTTTGGCGCCTGGGGAATCGGCGGCGACACCCAGGGTGCCGTGGCGTACGGGCCGACCAGCGACCAGGAATCCCGTCTCGCGCTGCGCCGTGCGTTTGAAGCAGGCGTGACGTTTTTTGATACCGCGGACCTATACGGCTTCGGTCACAGCGAAGAGGTGCTCGGCGCCGCACTCGCGGATGTGCGATCGCAGGTAGTCATTGCCAGCAAGGTCGGCATGCTGGACATGCAGGGCGCCCAGGATTTTTCCCCGGGGCACATCACCGCAGCAATTGACCGCAGCCTGCGCCGGCTCGGGACCGATTACATTGACCTCTACCAGCTCCACGGCCCCGCGATCGAGCTGCTCGACCGGGACAGCCAAATTCTCTCGTGCATGCAGGACCTGCAGCGAGACCGCAAGATTCGCGCCTTCGGAATCTCGGTGCGATCGCCCGAAGACGGCCTTGCAGCGGTCACCAAACTTGGAATCAAATGCCTGCAAGTCAACTTCAATATGCTCGATCAGCGTGCAATCGAGAACGGCTTGTTCGATTTGTGCCGCGAGCGCGGCGTCGGAGTAATTGTCAGGACACCCCTGTGCTTCGGTTTTCTGACAGGCCAGTATTCGGCGGGCGGGCAGTTCGACCCCACCGATCACCGCAGTCGCTGGAGCGCGGCCCAGCGCGAAAAATGGGCTGGCGCGTATCAGCTATTCGCTTCGGCTTTACAGAACCCGCGGGCGCAAACGCCTGCCCAGTTCGCGCTGCGCTTCTGCCTGTCGTTCCCTGCTGTCTCGACGGTGATACCGGGCATGCTCACTACGGTGCATGTCGAGGAGAATATTCGGGCGAGCGAGTTTGGCGGGCTGCTTGATTCCGAACGCGATGCCATCATCAGCATTTATCGCCAGCAGGACTTCACTCTGGTCTCTTGATATGGCTGAATCAGGGGGATTGAATTTCGAGCGTCTTCTCACGAATACTGCTGTTGAACCGTTCGATGCGGACGTTTTGATTTGGCTTGCCTAGCTGGGTAGCCGCGCAAGCAGAACTGACATAGGAAGGCCGCGACCCGACTCGGATTCCGGCCAACAAGGAGCGTAACGATGCGGGTGGAAAAAACAGAGCTCGATGGCGTATTGCTGATCAAGCTTGATGTGTTCGAGGATTTTCGCGGCCAATACGTCGAGACCTATAACCAGAAGCTGTACGAGAAGCACGGGATCGCCGTAGGCTTCGTGCAGGACGACGTTTCGGTGTCGTCCAGGCACGTGCTGCGCGGCATTCACGGTGATAGCGATACCTGGAAGCTGATTTCCTGCCTCCACGGAAAGTTCTACCTGATGGTGGTCAATTGCGACGCGCAATCGAAGGTCTTCGGCCGATGGCAAGCGTTCGTCCTGTCCGATGCCAACCGCCACCAGGTACTGATTCCGCCGAAATACGGCAACGGCCACGTCGTGCTGAGCAAGGAGGCGATCTTCCACTACAAACAGAGCACCTACTACGACCCCAAACGCCAGTTCACCTACAGGTGGAACGACCCCCAATTCAAGATGTGGTGGCCGGTCAAGAACCCGATTCTGTCGCGCCGGGACGAGGAAGGCCGCTTTGTCGATTGACTTGACGCGCCGCCCCTGTCCCGACGCTTCGTCCGCTGCCGCATCCCGTGTTTAGGAACGCAAGAGTACTGGTTGCCGGGGGAACCGGATTCGTCGGCGTCAATCTGATCCGCCGTCTTCTCGCACTCGGCGCCAGGGTCGCTGCAACGCTGCACGTAAGGGAGCCGGTGCTGGTCGACGACCGCATTACCTACATCCGCGGCGACCTGCGGCGTCAAGAGGATTGTGCCGCGGCTGTGCAAGGCGTCGATTATGTGTTCATGTGCGCGGCAAACACGTCTGGCGCCGCGGTGATCGCGAAAACACCCCTCGTTCACCTCACGCCGAACATCCTGATGAACATCTCAATGCTCGATGCGGCGTACCAGGCTGGAGTCAAGAAATTCCTTTTCATCAGCAGTAACATCGTCTATCCGCTGACGGACTATCCGGTCAAAGAAGGCGATGTGACCAACGAGTTTTATGAGAAATATTTCATCGCAGCCTGGACGAAACGCTTCACGGAGATTGTCTGCGAGATTTACGCGACCAAGATTGCGAGACCAATGAAGGTCTGCGTTGTCCGGCCGGCAAACATCTACGGCGAGCATGACGATTTCGATTGGGAAACGTCGCACGTAATCCCCGCCTTGATCCGCAAGGTGGTCGAGCGCCACGATCCGATCGAGGTGTGGGGCGAGGGAACGGATCTCAAGGAGTTCATCTACGTCGGGGATTTCGTCGAAGGCATGCTGATTGCGATGGAGAAGATTGACTCGTTCGATCCAGTCAACATTGCAGCGGGTCGACCCTGCACCGTCAAGGACGCGTTACACATCATTCTGAAGGTGGATAATTACGCCAACGCCAGGGTCGTATTCGACACCTCAAAGCCAACGATGATACCGAAGCGTCTGATCGACATTTCCAAGGCGACCAACGAGCTCGGCTTCCGGCCGAAGACAACGCTCGAAGAAGGGCTTGCGCGAACAGTCGCCTGGTACCGCAGCACGCTGAGATGATGGCTGCTCCGTGCGGAATAGCACTCGACAGGACGACAGCATCACGTTTCCCGGTTTTCATTTTTGCCAAGTTTCTCTGCTAGCCTTCCACCACTCCACGGTGCGGCGAATCCCTTCCTGGGGCGTTACCTCCGGCTGCCATCCCAGAACATTACGCGCCTTCGTGCAATCCAACTGCAAATGGGCGGTGGTGGTCGGCGAATCGGAATCGTACACGAGTCGCGCCGGGCTGTGACCCGCAAACCGGAGCGCCAGTTTGGCGACTTCACCAACCGTGGTCACGCGCCCCGAGCCGATATTGAACACATCGAAACGTACTTGTGTCGCCTCCAGCATCGCGACGACCGCACGCCCCAAATCGTCGGCGTAGAGAATGTCTCGCTCCACGTCAGGGTTCCCCCATACGACGAAGGGATCTTCCGCAGCCACCGCCTTGCGTATTAGCGCAGCCACAAAGTGAGACGAGTCGGGGTTGAAGTGTGCATACGGGCCGTAAACGTTGGCCAATCGCGCGATAAGGATTTCGATGTTGCCCGCTCTATGCCAGAAATAGCAGAGCTTCTCAGCCGAACGCTTGGCCCAGCCAACGCCGAAGTATGCGGCCGCCGGGTCGGCGGCCCAGTCAAGCTCGTCCTCCTTGATGGCGCCGGCGAAATCCTGGTAAGCGCTGGCCGTGCCCATGTAAACGGCACGCCGCACACCCGCTTTGTGAAGTGCCTCGAGCAACCGGGCATCCATGACGATGTTGTCGGTCACTTGCTCCCAGGGGCGCTCCCGGGCGTGACGGGCGCCACCGGTCCGACCGGCAGCCAGTACGGCGCATTCACAGCCAGCGACCATGCGCGCGCAATCTTCCGGCTGCCTGAGATCCCCGCTCACGTATTCGACCCGGGTGTCCTTCATGAACGCGCCAGTGCGGCTGCGATAGGGTACCCGCACGCGCACATCGCCGACTGTCGCCAATACGTGACGCAGTACTGCGCTCCCGGCCAGTCCGGTACCACCCGCCAAAAACAGCCTCTTGCCGCTCAGATACACGGTATGGCGCGGGGCATCATACGGAGCTCTTGAAATAGTTGTTCTTCAAATACTCGTCCTGGTAGTTGATATACGGGTACCTGGTCTCCTTGAGGCCATCGAGCAACGAAGTCGTAACCACTCAAATTTCTGGCGAGTGAAGTGTCCATGACCCGGCGGCGGAATCCCGATGGCTTGGTTGCATCGAACGCGTAGTTGAAGTCGGGGAACTGACGAAGCGATTCAAGCAAGTATCCCTCGGCAGAGCCGGGGGTTTCTCATGGCTTTCCAGCCGCATCCGCTGACATGTACACATTCCGAGACTAACAAAGACTCGCCAATCAGTATATGTATAATTTGGGCACCAAGCTCATGCAGTAGCCTCAGCGAGTTCGTACGCTAACAAGACTTACATTTTGCCCGGATTTTTACCAAGCCACCAATGGAGTACACACCCCAGCATTTTGCAGCCCTCTTTGGCACGACGGCGGACAAGCTTCCCGAGATTTGCAGGACCTTCGCGACCGAACACGATTTTTCCTACGACCTGCCTGACGCGGCTACCCGCGATGCAATCGTGTTGCACGTCCTGCAACACATCAATTCGGACGAATCCACGCTTGTTGGCCCTCAGCGGGAGGACTTGTGGGAGCGGTGCTGGAAAGAGAATTTGCAAGAATTCGTCCGCTCGGAGTATGAGCTCGACGCGCTGGTGCCCAAGTTTATCAAGCCGAGTCGACCTGTCCGTCTTAACCAAGCTTACGTGCTGCCTCGCAGTTCTGCTTTTGAACTGGCGTTTTTCCAGGTATGCCGTGCTTTCTATTTTGACAAGTATCTTCGCGGCATAAAGTCGGCGTACGAATTCGGTTGCGGAACAGGCTTCAATCTCGTAGCGCTCGGTCAGCAAGTGCCTGGCGTTAAGCTCTACGGACTGGATTGGGCCCCGTCGGCGTGTGAGATGGTCAGTCTCATCGGGCAGAAGCACGGGCTTGACATTTCCGGCATCCAGTTTGACTTTTTCAATCCCGACCGCGACGTCACGCTCGACCCCCGCAGCGCGGCCTTGACTCTGTGCGCCCTGGAGCAAGTCGGACCTAAACACGGTGCGTTTCTCGATTTCCTGCTCGAAAAAAAGCCGAGTATTTGCATCAATATGGAGCCTATAGAGGACTTTTACGACACGAAAAGCCTTACCGACTACCTTGCGCTCATGTACCACCGCAAGCGGGGTTACCTGTCGGGATTCCTGCCGCGGCTGAAGTCGCTGGAGGCTGAAGGTAGGATTACGATACTGGAAGCAAAGCGAATGTTCTTCGGTAGCCTCTACCACGAGGGCTATTCCTTCGTCGTGTGGCGGCCGCTGTGATTAGCCGGTATTCTTTGCGCGAACAGGCAATCTTCCACTACAAACAGAGCACCTACTACAACCCGAAGGGCCGGTTCACCTACAAATGGAACGACCCCCAGCTGAAGCTGTGGTGGCCAGTCAAGGACCCGATCCCCTCGCCACGCGACGAGATCGGCCGCATCGTCGAATGATGCGCGTATCCGGCCGTGGCGTTACGGCGCCCGGAAAGGTCGTGCCGTGATCATCAGCCGGGCGCCGTTCAGGGTCTCGTTCTTCGGTGGCGGTACCGACTACCCGGGATGGTACCGCGAGCACGGCGGCGCCGTGCTCAGCACCTCGATCAACAAGTACTGCTACATCACCTGCCGCTACCTGCCGCCGTATCACGACTTCAAGTATCTAATCCGCTATTACAGGCGCGAGGAGGCGCAATCGGTGGACGAGATCCAGCACCCGTCCGTACGCGCGTGCCTCAAGTTCATGGAACTCGAGCGCGGGGTGGATATCGTCCATCACGCCGACGTCCCAGCCCGCTCCGGCCTCGGGTCGAGCTCGACGTTCACGGTGGGCCTGCTGCATGCGCTCTACGCGCTCAGGCACGAGATGCCGAGCAAGCGCCAGCTCGCGATGAACGCAATACACGTCGAGCAGGACCTGATCAAGGAGAACGTCGGCTCACAGGACCAGACATCCGCCGCGTTCGGCGGGTTGAACCGGATCGACTTCGGCGGGGCGCACGAGATCCTGGTGAAGCCGCTGATCCTGCATCCTGAACGGCTGGAGCGATTGCAGCAGCACATCATGCTGGTCTTCACTGGACTGGCGCGCACCGCATCCGAAATCGCGGGCGAGCAGATCCAGAACATCCCCGGTAAGAAGCGCAACCTATCGCAAATGAAGCAAATCGTGGATGAGGCGGAAGCGATCCTCCTCGACAAGCGCGACCGGCTCGCAGAATTCGGGCGGCTGTTGCACGAGCAGTGGCTGATCAAGCGCGGCATGTCCTCGCAGATCACGAACTCCAGTATTGATGCGATTTACGAGGCCGGCACCAAGGCTGGTGCGCTCGGTGGCAAACTTCTCGGGGCCGGCGGTGGCGGCTTCATGATGTTCTTTGCGCCGCCCGAGCATCAATTCGCGATCAGGGAAAGGCTGCAGTCGCTGCTTTACGTGCCCGCGCGTTTTGAATTCCTCGGCTCGCAGATCGTCTATTACCAGAAGGAGGATGTTGACTAAGTCGTGGCGCAATGAGGCCCGCCGCATTTGTTAAGCTTTGGCTTCCCACTGCAAACTGGTGTCTCGATAATTGGATGAGATCGATGCGTTAATCCTGGCGGGCGGGCTCGGCACGCGGCTGCAGGGCACAGTTGGCGACCGCCCCAAACCGATGGCCATGGTCGGTGACCGGCCGTTCCTCGATCTCCTGATCGACGACCTGCTACAGCAGGGTATGCGCCGATTCATACTTTGCGTGGGCCATCGCCGCGAGCAGATCATCGCGCACTACCGCTCGCGCACCGATGCCAACTTCGTCTTTTCCGAGGAGGAAGTGCCGCTGGGAACGGGCGGGGCGGTACGGCATGCTGCTCACCTGATCCGCAGCGAGCCCTTTCTCGTCTTAAACGGGGATTCACTGTGCCGCACCGATTACGGGCGCTTTCTGACATTCCATCGCGAGAAGGGCGCGACGCTGTCGATCGTGGCAGCGGCGGCGCGCGGGCGTGCCGACGGGGGTTCCGTGGAGCTCGCGGCGGACGGGCGCATCGTGCGCTTTCTGGAAAAGGCGGCGGCGAGCGCGCAAAGGCCTCTCATCAATGCGGGGATCTACCTTCTGAGCGGGCGGTTGCCTTCGTCCTGGCGGCAGTCCACGCCGTTCTCCCTCGAACGCGACATCTTCCCGGAGCTCGTCGCCAGGGATCGCTGTTACGCCTTTGCGGTGGAAGCAGAAGTCGTGGATATCGGTACTCCGGAACGCTACGTCGAAGCGCAGCGTAAACTTAGAGGCAGGTGAATGGAGAGCATTGAATCAAACGCTGGTCGGCGCTCAGGCAGAGTGCCGGTAAGCGTGATTATTCCGTGCTATCGCAGTTCCTTCATACGGCGCACGCTCGAGTCCGTTTTCAATCAGACCTCCCTGCCGGAAGAGGTCATTCTTGTAGATGATTTCAGCGGCGACTCCACCCTGGAGACGTTGCGGCGCATTCGGGACGAGCGAACTGGCTGGAACATCAAGATCGTCGCGCTGGATTCCAATCAAGGTCAAGGCGGCGCCAGAAACGAAGGCTGGCGGGCTGCCACGCAACCCTATATAGCGTTCCTCGACCACGATGACAGCTGGCATCCGAGAAAGCTCGAACTGCAATACGAATTCATGTTGCAACACCCGGAAGCAGCGCTGTCCGCTCACGCGTGGACGCGCCTTCACGGGGCAGAGAGGATCGGGATCAACGAACCCGCGCCTGGCTTCGTGCGAGTCACGAAAAACCAGCTCCTGCTTTCGAACAGCATCACCTGCACGACCGTAATGGCCAAGCGATCGCTCCCCTGCCGTTTCCGCGCGGGTCAACGGTATATGGAAGACCAACTCCTGTGGCTGGAGATGGCCTCCGATAGCATGGTATTGCTCAAGATGAATGCCATACTCTCGTATACGTTCAAGGCGCCGTTCGGCGAATCCGGCGTGAGTTCATTTCTCTGGCGTCAGGAAAAAGCAGAACTCGGGAACTACGTCCTGCTCTGGAGGTCCCGCAGGCTCGGCCTGCTTGCCACGGTCGCGCTGCTGGCCTTGTCCGTACTCAAGCACATGCGGCGCCTGCTCCTGGTGGCAGCGGCCCGCGTCGGATCTGAGGCTCGTACGCCTGCGCGTCGTGCGTAGGGATGCCCATTGGAACCGGCCGAGTTTCCCCGCGCCACGGCAGTTCAGCCCAGTGGCGGCAGATTTCTGGGCCTGGTCAGGAAATATCGGAGAATGCTGCTCAAGTGCCACGCCATGTAGCGGACGCTCCTGCGACTATCGCGACGCGCATCGTGAACCACTCGCACCGCCGCCTCCACGCGGATATCGTAGCCCGCTCTCCGCAGCCGCGCGCACAGATCAACGTCTTCGTAATACAGGAAGTACCTCTCGTCGAACCCCCCGACTTTCCGGAAAGCCGCTGATCTGAATAACATGAACATGCCAGCGATCCACTCAACCGAACGCAACGAATCTGTTAAGTCCGGGTAATCCTGGCGCGCGCCGAAAACCGTCTTTCGCAACAGGGTCGCCACCCGCGGAAAACGGCGTGCATGGTCCTCCATCCTGCCATCCGGGCCCACCACCAGCGCCGATATGGCGCCGACCGCTTCATCAGCGATTCGCCTCAGCAGGGGAGGAAAGGGATTTTCTATGAATCTAATATCGGGATTCAGCACGCAGAAGAATTCGCCGCGTGCGCGGCGCGCCGCCGCGTTATGATTGGCGCCGAACCCCCTGGGACTGCTGTTATTCACGACAACGATTTCAAATGGATACTCTTTCGGGGAGAACGGCAGCGTTTCCGGCACGTTGACCGTCAGGATGACCTCGATCGGGGCCGGGACGCAGAACCGCTTGATGTCGTTAAGCAGGTCATGAATCAGCCCCGCCTGGCGATGGCTGACGATGGAAAGTGAAAGCACACTGCTACTCACCGTGGAAACACCACATTACAGTTGATCGATGCGCGCCAGATGAAGAAGCTGTTCTGCCACGTTCTGGCGAATCTCCCCGGGAGTGTCTCATAAGATCAGGAAACCCACATGAGGATCATGTCAGCAATCCCGCCTCAACCGGTGTGGCGGCAAAGGGGTCGGATGTTGATCGAGCATGATGCTGAAGAGCTGAATCCTCTAGAATCAACCCCTGACATGTGGCTGAAAGCACAACAGACGAAACCAGATGAAAAGCCTGTGGAGTGACGCCGAGACTGCCCAGTACCCGACGGAAGCCGGCTTGCGTGTCTATACGTCCCGCCTGCTAGGCAGGGACCACACGCTTGTCCTGCACGGCGGCGGCAACACCTCCATCAAGATCCGCGAGCGCAACCTCCTCGGCGAGGAAGAGGACATACTTTACGTGAAGGGCAGCGGCTGGGACCTCGAGACGATCGAATCAGCCGGGTTCGCGCCAGTGCGCATGGCGCATCTTCTCAAGCTCGCCCGCCTCGAGGCACTCACCGACCCCCAGATGGTGAACGAGCTCGCCACCCAAGTCACGCGGGCGGGCGCGCCGGCGCCCTCCGTCGAGGCAATCCTGCACGCGATCCTGCCCTACCAGTACGTGGACCACACGCACGCCGATGCGCTGCTTGCCATCACCAACACGCCCGACGGCGAGCGCCGCGCGAGAGAAATCTTCGGCAAGGACACGGTTGTCATTCCTTATGTGATGCCGGGGTTCGACCTCGCGCGCCATTGCGCGCGCCAGTTCGCCGCAGAAGCCCGTCCCGGCACCATCGGCATGGTGCTCATGAATCACGGCATCTTCTCCTTCGGCGCTACCGCCCGCGAATCGTACGAGCGCATGATCGCGCTCGTCGCGCGCGCCGAGTCCTATCTCGCCCACCATGGCGCGTGGGATCTGCCGGTAGCGAAATCCGATGGCGTCCCGCAGGCGCTGCGGACCGAGATCGCGCGCCTGCGGCGCGAAATTTCCGTGTGCACCGGCTTCCCGGTCGTGCTGGCCACCCATTCCGACCCGAAATATCTCGCCTTCGCGCGCCGCGCCGATGTGGCTCGAATCTCGCAACAAGGGCCGGCGACCCCGGATCACGTGATCCGCACCAAGCGCGTGCCGATGCTGGGCCGCGATGTCGCGGCTTATGCGGCGGCCTACCGCGAATACTTCAACCGGCACGCTCCCTCGGCGAAAGAGCCGAAATCCATGCTCGACCCGGCACCGCGGGTAATTCTCGATCCCGCGTTCGGCATGGGCTGCGTCGGGCGCACGGCGAAGGATGCTCGCATCGTGCGCGACATTTGCGATCACACCATTGACGTCATCCTGAGGGCGACCGCGCTCGGCGGCTACCGGGCGCTGCCGGAGCGCGACATCTTCGACGTCGAATACTGGGACCTCGAGCAGGCCAAGCTCAAGAAGGCGGGCGTGACGCCGATGTTCGCGGGCGAAGTGGCGCTCGTGACTGGCGCCGCATCGGGCATCGGGAAAGCCTGCGTGGAAGCCTTGATCAAGCGCGGTGCGGCCGTGATCGGCCTCGACATCAACGCCGATGTGACGCGCCTGATGGATGGCCGCGCGGATTTTCTGGGGCTGAAATGCGACGTGACATCGGAGCGCGAAGTGGTTGCCGCGCTGGAAGCCGGCGCGCGTGCCTTCGGCGGGCTCGACATGCTGGTGCTGAATGCCGGCGTCTTCCCCGGCGGCCGGCGGATCGACGCGCTGGATGCGGCGGAATGGCGGCGGGTGATGAGTATCAATCTCGACGCCAACCTCGCGCTCATGCGCGAATGCCACCCCCTGCTCAAGCTCGCGCCGAACGGCGGGCGCGTCGTGATCATCGGCTCCAAGAACGTGCCGGCGCCGGGACCCGGGGCGGCCGCCTACTCCGCATCGAAGGCGGCGCTCACCCAGCTTGCACGCGTAGCCGCGCTGGAATGGGGCGCGGATCGCATCCGGGTCAATACGCTGCACCCCAACGCGGTCTTCGACACCGCGGCATGGACGGAGGAAGTACTGTCCGCGCGCGCCGCACACTATGGCGTTTCCGTCGACGAGTACCGGAGGCGCAACGTGCTGAAGGTGGAGGTGAAAAGCCGCGACGTGGCCGAGCTCGCGGCGGAGCTGTGCGGCCCGCTCTTCGCCAAGACCACCGGTGCGCAGGTGCCGGTGGACGGCGGCAACGACCGGGTCATCTGAAAGACAAGAGCGTGATTCGTGAGTCGTGATTCGACCCGTCTTCCCTTTTTCCTTGTGCCTTTTGCCTTAACTCCTCATCCCTCCGCCCTCATCCCTCATCCCTGATGTCTAGTCCCTCATCCCTCCGCCCTCATCCCTCGGCAGTGGAGACGCTGCGCTGGCGGAACGGCCGGCTCGAGCTGCTCGATCAGCGCCTGCTTCCGGCGCGCGTCGAGTTTGTCGCCTGCGCGACGGCGCACGACGCTGCGGACGCCATCCGCGCGATGGTGATCCGCGGCGCACCCGCCATCGGCTGCGCAGCGGCGTACGGGATCGCCCTCGGGGCGGCGCGACTGAAGGACGCGACGCCGGCCGCGTTCGCCGCTGGCATGGACCAGGCGTTCGACGCGCTCGCCGCCTCGCGTCCCACCGCCGTCAATCTGTTCTGGGCGCTCGAGCGCATGAGGGCAGCCCTCAAGGCCGCCGGGCGGGCGCAGCCCGCGGACATCGCTGCGCGCCTGCTCGACGAGGCGCACCGCATCGCATCGGAGGACGTCGCCGCGAATCGCGCGATGGGCTCGCACGGCGCGGCGCTGATTGCCGACGGCGCGCGGGTTTTCACCCACTGCAACGCCGGTGCGCTGGCGACCGCTGGTCATGGGACGGCGCTCGGAGTGATCCGCAGCGCGGTGGCGGCGGGCAAGCGCGTGTCAGTCATCGTGGACGAGACGCGCCCTTTTCTCCAAGGCGCGCGGCTCACGGCATGGGAACTGGGGCGGGACGGGATCCCGGTGACTCTCATCACCGACAGCATGTCCGGGCACCTGATGAGCCGCGGCGAGATCGACGCTGTGATCGTCGGCGCCGACCGGGTGGCCGCCAACGGCGATGTCGCCAATAAGATCGGGACCTACATGATCGCCGTCCTCGCGCGCCGGCACGGCATCCCTTTCTACGTCGCGGCGCCGCTTTCCTCCATCGATGCCCGCCTCGCGAGCGGCGACACCATCCCGATCGAGGAGCGCGGGGCGTCCGAAGTGCGCGGCCACGGCGGCCTGGAATGGGCACCGGCGGGAGTCGCCGTGCGCAACCCGGTCTTCGACGTCACGCCCGCGGACCTGGTGACCGCTCTCATTACGGAGAAGGGCGTCGTGCGCGAGCCCGATCGCGGCAAGATCGCCGCCCTGCTCCGATAATGCGTGGCTGACGAAGCGAGACTGATGCAGCGAGACTGTGACAGCAGGTTCGGTCCACTCACCACTCACGACTCACCACTCACGCTTTTTCGTTCGCCAGGATGAAATCGGACGACACAGTGCTGGTGACCGGAGCGAACGGATTCATCGGCCGCGCGTTATGCGATGTCCTCGCCGCTTCCGGCCGCAGGGTGCGCAAGGCGGTGCGCATACGCGTGCCCGGCCTCCCCGACGCTGTGGCGGTTGATGACATCGGCCCCGATACCGACTGGCGCACTGCTCTCGAAGGCGTCAGCGGCGTGGTGCACCTCGCCGCGCGTACCCACGTGCTGCGCGAGACCGCGACCAATCCGCTCGCCGAATACCGGAACATCAACGTTGCCGGAACGGAATGCCTCGCACGTTCGGCTGCGGCTGGCGGCGTCCGCCGTCTCGTGTTCGTGAGCAGCGTGAAGGTAAACGGCGAGCGCACCGGGGAGCGCCCGTACTCCGAGGATGACACGCCGCGCCCCGAAGACGCCTATGGCGTGTCGAAATGGGAAGCGGAGCAAGCGCTCTTCCGCATCGCGGCCGAGACGGGCCTCGAGGTGGTGGTGCTGCGCCCGCCGCTCGTCTACGGGCCGGGCGTCAAGGGGAATTTCCTGCGGCTCATGCATCTCGTCGCCCGCGGCGCGCCGCTGCCGTTCGGCGCCGTCGATAATCGCCGCAGCTTCATCTACTCCGGCAATTTGACCAGCGCCACCATCACTGCGCTCGACGCGCCGCGGGCCGCGGGCAGGACTTATCTCGTGAGCGATGGCGAGGACGTGTCCACGCCGGATCTCATGCGCAGGCTCGCGCGGGCGCTCGGCGCAAAGCCGCGCCTCCTGTCGCTCCCCCTCGCGGCGCTCGGGCTCGCCGCGATGCTCGCGGGAAAACGCGCCGAGTTTGCGCGCTTGACCGGCTCGCTGCAGGTGGACAGCTCGCGGCTGCGGCGCGAACTCGGCTGGCAGCCGCCCTTCACGCTCGCGCATGGATTGGAGCTGACAGCGAAGTGGTATGCGGGCAGATCAAGCAGAGAATAGACAAGCACGCTTCTCCGGTTCTTCTCGACTCACGAATCACGATTCACGGATTGAGGGGTGGTATCATTTCAGCCTGTCGGCTCGGCGATAAGCAAGAGTGACTACCCATGCATTTACACCGACCGTTCATGACGCCCCGTCCGACAGGCTTATTGTGCAACCTGCTTCGTGGGCTCCGCTGACGGCGTTTGCCGCCGCGCTATTCGCCGTCTGGTGGCTCGCCAGAGGCACGCTTTCCACCCTCGCCCTCGATCACCCCAATCCCCGCTCACTGCATGAGGCCCCGGTCCCGCGCACGGGAGGACTGGGACTGCACGCCGGCGCGCAACTCGCGCTAGCAATCATCGCGCCCAACCTGCCAGCAGCGCTGTGGGTCGCATTCATCGTGCTTTTGCTGGTTTCGTTCTGGGACGACTTGCGCGAAATCCCGGCACTGTGGCGGCTCGCCGCGCATCTCACGGCGTGCGGCCTGTTCGTCGCGGCCGTGCTGCCGGGCGATTACGGAATCCTGCTCGCCGCGGCGGCCACGCTCGCCATCGCCTGGATGGCCAATCTTTACAACTTCATGGACGGCTCCGACGGACTTGCGGGTGGCATGGCGCTGATCGGCTTCTCGATCTACGGTACGGCCGCCTGGTTGGCCGGCAGCGTGGAGTTTGCGCTCGTGAGTTTCAGCATCGCCGCCGCTGCGGCGGCGTTTCTCGTCTTCAACTTCCATCCGGCGCGCATTTTCCTGGGCGACGCCGGAGCGGTGCCCCTCGGCTTCCTCGCCGCCGCGCTGGGCATGATCGGCTGGCTGCAGCAAGACTGGACGTGGTGGTTCCCGGTGCTCGTTTTCTCCCCGTTCATCATGGATGCAAGCATGACGCTCGCCCGCCGGCTCATGCGGCGGGAGAAAGTGTGGCAGGCGCACCGCGATCACTATTACCAGCGGTTGGTCCAGCTTGGCTGGGGCCATGGGAAGACGGCCATCGCGGAGTACGCGCTGATGCTGGCGTGCGGAACTCTCGCCCTCACCGCGCTGGCGCTTCCTGCGGGACTGCAGGTGGCGCTGCTGGCGGTGGCCGCGGCAGCCTATCTCGCAATGATTGCGCTGATCGAGCAAGCCTGGCGCAAATCGGGTGACGGGCGATGAATCTCAACTGGCGCGCCTGGCTCGCCTTTGGCCACGACGTATTGGCCTGCGCGGCCGCATGGCTGTGCGCATACTGGCTGCGCTTCACGCCCGAACTGCCCGATTACTACATGGAGCAGGCGATTCGCACATTGCCCTGGGTCATAACGGTGCACGCGGTTCTGTTCTGGGGTTTCGGGCTCTACCGCGGGATCTGGCGCTATGCCAGCCTGCCCGATCTCAGGCGCATCCTGCTGTCGGTCGGCGTCGCGGCCGCCGCGGTGCCAACGCTGATGTTCATGCTGCAGATCGCGGTGCCGCGGAGCGTGCTCATCGTGACGCCCGTCCTGCTCATGCTGATCATGGGGGGAAGCAGGATCGCCTACCGCGCGTGGAAGGAGCGCATGGTGGCCGGCCTGCTTGCCGCCGAACGCGAGCCCGTGCTGGTCCTGGGCGCGGAGGAAGCGGCCGTCAACCTGATCAAGGACCTTGCGCGCAGTTCTCAGTGGCGCGTCGTCGGCGTGCTCGACGATGACGGCGCGAAGATCGGCCGGCAGCTCCACGGTGTGAACGTCCTGGGCCGCTTCAACGAGATCCCCAAGTGGCAGCGCCGATTGAGCGTGACACAGGCGATCATCGCGATGCCGGAGGCGACGCACACGGCGCGGCGCCGCGTCGTGGAATTCTGCAATCACGCCGGGCTCAAAGTGCTGACGGTGCCTTCGTTCGACGACCTCGTGAGCGGGCGCGTCACCGTGTCGCAGGTGCGTCACGTCGAGCTCGATGACCTGCTCGGGCGCGACCCGGTGAAGCTCGACGCCGCGGGACTTCGCGGCTGGCTTTCCGGCCGGGTGGTGATGGTCACCGGCGCCGGTGGCTCGATCGGCGCCGAGCTCGCGCGCCAGGTCGCGCGCTTCGGCCCGAAACAGCTGGTGCTGTTCGAACTGAACGAGTTCGCGCTCTACACCATCGAGCAGGAATTCGCCGCCTCCCACCCCCGCCTCCCCGTGGCGCCCACCATTGGCGATGTCAAGGATGCGGCACGGGTCGGGCACGTCATCCGTACCCACCGCCCGTCGGTGATCTTCCACGCGGCGGCCTACAAGCACGTGCCGTTGATGGAAAGCGAAAACGCCTGGCAGGCGGTGCAGAACAACGTGGCGGGCACGCATGTCATCGGGCGCGCCGCGGCGGCGGGGGGCGTGGAGAAGTTTGTCTTCGTCTCGACCGACAAGGCGGTCAACCCCACCAACGTGATGGGTGCGAGCAAGCGGCTCGCCGAAATGGTGTGCCAGGCACTGCAGCGGGCCGATGGAACGCGCTTCGTCATGGTGCGGTTCGGCAACGTGCTGGGTTCCACCGGCAGCGTGATACCGAAGTTCCGCGAGCAAATTGCGAAGGGCGGGCCCGTCACCGTCACGCATCCGCAGGTGACGCGCTACTTCATGTCGATTCCCGAAGCCGTGCAGCTCGTGATGCAGGCGGGGCTGATGGGCAGGGGCGGCGAGATCTTCGTGCTCGACATGGGCGAGCCGGTCAAAATCACCGATCTGGCCCGCGACCTCATCCGGCTCTCCGGCTTCAGCGAGGAAGACATCCGGATCGTCTACACCGGGCTGCGGCCGGGAGAGAAGCTCTACGAGGAGCCGCTCGCCGGCGATGAAAACCTGCTGCCCACGCCGCATTCCAAGCTCAGGATCGCGCGAGCGCACCAGGAAAACAGCGACTGGCTGCCGCGCCTCGAGTCCTGGCTGCTGAGCGCCAGCCCGGTTGACGATGCGCAGGTCAGAGCCGATCTCGCGAAATGGGTCCCGGACTACTCGCCGCGGTAACCACGCGGGCCGATCGCGCGGCGCAATGGGCCGCGGTCGCGCTCGGGCTCTCCATCCCGATCTCGGTCGCGCTCGACAACGTCCTGGTCGTGCTCGTCGTGGCAGGCTGGCTCGCGAGCGGCGCCTGGCGCGCAAAGCGGGATGCGATCAGGGCCAACGGCGTCGCGCTGGCGGCGCTTGCCTTGTTCAGTCTGCTCCTTCTGGGAACGCTCTACGGCGAGCGTAATCCAGGGGACACCGCTCTGACTCTCCGAAAGTATCTGGATCTGCTATGGATTCCCATCCTGGTCTGGCTGTTCCGCGATCCCGCGATGCGGTTGCGGGCGCTTCATGCGCTCGCGGCATCGCTCGCACTGGTGCTGCTGGTGTCGTTTCTCATCATGGCCGACGTCATCCCGGGGGCTGACTTCCTCACGGGCAATTCGGGCAACGCGGTCGTGCTCAAGGGGCGCCAAACGCACGGTCCACTGATGGCGTTCGGTGCATTCCTGTACGTCCAGTTCGCGCTCGCAGCCGCCGCGGCCCGCATGCGAGTGCTCTGGCTCATATTGGCCGCGCTCGCGCTGATCAACGGGACGCTGGTGGTCCAGGGCGTAACCGGCTACCTCGTGTTCGGCGTGCTCGCGCTCTATCTCGGCTACGGTTGGCGCGGCTGGAAGGGTCTCGGCTGGGCGGCGGGTGCGGCGGCCGGCGTATTCACGCTGCTCGTGCTGCTGCCCGGACCCTTTCAGGGGCGCGTGGCCCGGGTCCAAGACGAGATTGCTCAGTGGCAGCCTGGCGCGCGGGAAGAGACTTCGTCCGTCGGCACGCGCATTGAGTTTTACCGCATGAGCCTCGCGATCGCGCGGGACCATCCGTTCATTGGCAGCGGAACCGGGAGCTTCGCCAGGGCCTACGCGGAGAAAGCCAAGGGCCAAGCGGTCCTTCCGTCGCGCAATCCGCACAACGAGTATCTCCATATCCTGGTGCAGCTCGGGCTGGTTGGGCTGGCCGCCCTGCTCTATTTGTTCTCGACACACTGGCGGCTCGCGCCACGCCTCGCCTCGCCGCTCGAACACCATCTCGCGCGCGGGCTTGTTCTAACCATGGCTGTGGGATGCTTGTTCAATTCCTGGCTGCTGGACCACACCGAGGGCCTGCTCTACGCCTGGCTCACCGGGCTGCTTTTCGGCGGACTACAAACCCGAAGTGATTCAGTGATTAAGTGATTGAGTGATTGGGTAATATGTCATTCGCGACGTGGCGATGCAGTTGCTTAATCACCTAATCACTCAGTTGCTCAATCACTGGCTCGTATGAGCCTGTCGGTAATTATCATTGCCAAGGACGCCGAGGCCACGGTCCGGCGCTGCCTGGAGTCGGTCGCTTGGGCGGACGAGGTCGTGGTGGTCGAAAACGGCAGTGTGGACCGAACCGCCGACATCGCCCGCGAGCTCGGTGCCAAAGTGCATCAGACCGCGGACTGGCCCGGCTTTGGCCAGCAGAAGAACCGCGCCCTCGACCTCGCCACCTGCGACTGGCTGTTCTCACTCGATGCCGATGAGTGGGTGACGCCAGGATTGCGCGACGAGATCCGGAGCGCAATTGCCGGGGGAGGTGAGACGGTCGCATTCCGCATTCCACGGAGGTCGAGTTTCTGCGGGCGCTTAATGCGCCATTCGGGATGGTGGCCCGATTACGTGGTGCGGGTTTTCAAGCGCGGAAACGGAAAGTTCAGCCCGGATGCCGTGCACGAACGCGTGATCGTCGAAGGAAGAACCGGCTCGCTGCGAGAGTGCATCATGCACGAAGCCATCACCGACCTCGATCAGATGCTGAGCAAGATGAACCGCTACTCGTCGACCAGCGCCGCGGAATTGCACGAGCAGGGCCGACGCAGCTCGTTCATCTCCGCATTAGTTCACGGCGGGTGGGCATTCCTGCGCACCTACGTCCTGCGGCTTGGCTTCCTCGATGGTCGCGAGGGATTCATGCTGGCGGTGGCGAATGCCGAGGGCGCGTACTACCGCCACCTGAAGCTCATGCTGCTCGACAAGAACACGCGGTGAAGACCGCCGTCATCGTTACCACCTACAACCGCCCGGACGCGCTCGCGGCCGTGATCGAGGGTTATTTCGCGCAGGATGCGCTCGACTTCGAGTTTATCGTCGCCGACGATGGCTCGACCGGCGACACGCGCGAACTGATCGAGGCCCGCTCGCGCAACGCCCCCGTTCCGCTGAAGCACGTGTGGCAGGAGGACCTCGGTTTCCGGGCGGCTGCAGTGCGCAACCGGGCGCTCGCAGCGACCCGGGCTGATTACATCGTGTTCAGCGACGGCGACTGCATCCCGCCGCCGTTCTTCGTGCGCCGCCATCGCGAGCTCGCCGAGCCCGGCTGCTTCCTGTCGGGCAACCGGGTGCTGCTCTCCGAGGCCTTCACAATGAGGGTGCTGCAGGAGCGCCTGCCGCTGCACGCGTGGGGCAGCCTGCGCTGGCTGGCAGCGTGGGCGCGCGGCGACATCAACCGGCTGCTGCCGCTGGTGCGGCTGCCCGACGGTGAATTGCGCAAGCACTCGCCCGGGAGATGGCAGGGCGTGAAGACCTGCAATCTTTCGGCGTGGCGCGCGGACCTGCTGCGGGTGAACGGCTTCGACGAATCGTACTCCGGGTGGGGGCTCGAGGATTCGGACCTCGTGATCCGGATGTTGCGCGCGGGCGTCAGGCACAAGAGCGCCCGCTTCGCCGCCCCGGTGTTTCATCTGTGGCACAAAGAGCATGACCGCGCCCTTTTGGCCGAGAACCAGCGCTTGCTCGACGAAATACTCGGATCGCAGCGCATCGAGGCCCTGGCCGGCCTCAACCAGTACCGGTCAACATGAGCGGCGCAAGCGCCTTCCCTTACCGGAAGGGAACAGCGCCGCGCAGCGTCCTGATCGTCGTCACCCGGCGCATTGGCGACGTTCTGCTTGCGACGCCGCTTATCCGTTCGCTCAAGCAGGCGTGGTCCCAGTGCGCTGTCGACGTGCTGGTGTTCAGCGGCACCGAGGGCGTAATTGCCGCCAACCGCGACGTGCGTCGCGTACTGACGATTGCGCCGCGTCCGGGCTGGCGCGGCCACCTCGGGCTCGCCGCGCGCATCGCGCGCCGCTATGACGTCGCATTCTCGCTCGTGCCGGGCGACCGGCCGACCTTCTACACGTATCTCGCTGGCCGCTGGCGCGCCGGCCTGCTCGACGATAGCCGGAAAGAACGCTGGAAACAGCGGCTGCTCGACCGCTGGGTGCTCTTCGACGATCTCAACACCCACACGGTGCGCATGCACCTCGCGCTGGCCAGCATGGCCGGCGTAGCCGCCCGGGGCGACGTCACGGCGTCGTGGAGCGCGGCCGAGGAGCAACAGGCGGTGCAGCTGACCGGTACGGGGACATCGTTCGCGGTGTTTCACCCGTACCCGAAGTTCAACTACAAGATGTGGCACCGGGAGGGCTGGACCGAGCTGGCCCGCTGGCTCCCCGCGCGTGGAATGCGCTCGGTGCTGACCGGCGGCGGCGACGCGGAGGAGCTCGCTTACGTCGCGGCGCTCGCACGCGCCCTGCCGGGGGATACGCTCAACGCCGCTGGCAAGCTCACGCTGGGGGCATCGGCATGTCTGGTGAGCCGCGCACGCGTTTTCATCGGTCCCGATACCGCCATGACGCACGTCGCCGCCGCGCTCGGCGTTCCGACAGTGGCGCTCTACGGACCGACCAACTGCGTGAAGTGGGGACCGTGGCCGCGCGGCCACGCGCCCGACGCCAATCCGTGGCGGCGTTGCGGAAGCCAGCGCTCGGGGAACGTGATGCTCCTGCAAGGCGCAGGGGCATGCGTCCCCTGCCACCTCGAAGGCTGCGACCGGCGGGTCGGGAGCTACAGCGACTGCCTGCAACAACTGCCCGCGGCGCGGGTCATCGCCGCGATCGAGCAATTGCTCGATCAGGGTAAGGCGTGACAGGGCGAATCGTGACGTGATGAGGCGTAACAGGGTGAGGCGTGACATGATGATGCGTTACGAGTGTTTGTCGATCTAACCCGCCTTTTCAGGTCACGCTCCATCACGTCACGCTGTATCGCGTCACGTATTACCGTCACCTGTGAGCCCGGCAGCTTGGATCCGGGCGGGTTCACGTGGCGGGCTTGCCGCCTGCCTCCGCCAACAGCGCGCGATACAGCGTCAAATAGTCCCTCGCCACCTGTTCCCAGCTGCGGGCGAATGGTGGCGGAGGCGCGCTGCGTTGCAGTTGCCGCTCGCACGCGAGAGCCCACTCTCCGGCCGTCGCGCTTACCGGCACCACCGCGCCGTGATCGGGCGCCACTTCAGGCGCTATGCCGCACTGGTCGGACAGCACCACCGGCACCCGCGCCGCCATCGCCTCCGCCACCACCATGCCGTAGGGCTCCGCCCGCGCCGGGTGCAGCAGCAGGTCCAGGTGCGGATAGATGGAAGGATCCGCACGCCATCCCAGCAGCCGGTACCCCTCCGTCCATCCCGCGAATAACTGCCTGATGTCCGCGGGCTCCGGCCCGACCACCCACAACTCGAGTCTGGGTCGGCACCGGCGCAGTTCGGCCGCGATCGGCAATGCCAGGTCCAGTCCCTTGCGTTTCCATTCCCTGCCGACAAAGCCGATCACCCCGCCGTCCTGCGGCACCGACCGCAGCGGGCGCTCCGGCCCGGGGGCGACCCCGGGCGCGATGGGTTCGGCCAAGCGCGGGCCGAGTTCGGGGTAGTAGTGCTGAAGCTGCATCTGGATAAGCGGTGAATTGGGCACGACCGCACGCACGCCCGGGGAGCAGAGTTCCCGCCGCTCCAGCCACAGCTGCATCCAGACCCGCAGTGAAATCCAGCGCCACAAGCCGCGCTCGAATATGGTGGCAAATGGCGGGCCGTGGAAAGTGGTGACGTGATGAGAATCCAGCCGCTCGTGACTGTGAATCAGGGCGCCGGCCTGAGGGTGTGCCCGGAGCCAGCGGCGCACCCGGCGGGAAAAGCGCAGCAAAGATAGCCAGCGGGGCCTCTGGGCGATTACGCCGAGCTCATGCACGGCGATGCCGCCGTGTTCCGCTGCATGATTGCGCTCGCAGACCACGGTCACCGGGTGGCCGGCGGCGGCGAGCGCCCGTGTGAGTTCCCACACGTAGCGCTCCATTCCCCCTACCGGCCCGTAACGCCGCACCACGTGGCGGGTGGAAACCGGAGTCAAGTCGCGCGCTTTCACGTCACGCAGCATCACGTCACGACTTATCGAGGATCACACGCGGTGCCACGGCACAGCAGGTAAAGATCGTTGCCGCCGAGGCGGTATCTCTCGACGAGCCGCCCCCAGCCAGGATCAGGCGTATACGAAATTACGAACCCCGTATCCCATTGGGGCGGCGGCCAGGCAACCGGCGGCGCAGGCAGGCGCATGACGTCCAGGTTGGCGGCAACGCTCAGGCCACTTGCGCTCACGTTGGTGGTATACAGGGGGTGCCCCTGGATGTGATCGAGTATCGATTTCGCCGCCAACGCGTAATTCTCGCCGCGGTAGGTCTTCTGGAAATAGGGAAAGATCGCCAGCACCAGCGCAAGCTTGATTGCGAGCAGCGCTCCACACCAGCGGAGGGTCGTAGCCTGCGCCGCTGGCCCCGCGCTCCATATGACGCGCGCGAATACCAGCGCGGCGAGGGGATAAAGCGGGACAAGATAGCGGATAGAGCTTTGCGGCGCGAGCCAGTACGGCAAGTAGTTGAGCGCAGTGATGGCCGCCGCCGTTAAGAGCGCATGGCGCGCCGGATCACCCTCCCAGGAACGCTTGCGCGCATAATAAGAGGCCAGCAGCGCCGCCGGGGCCATCTCAAGCGCCGTTACCAGGGGATAGGTGACGAGCTTCGTCAGGTAATCGATCATGCCGGTAAAGCCGAGCTTGTCCACGATCTCCTTGAACATGCGCGGACCCTGGCCCTCGTTGGCGGGAACGACGCCCAGCCAGACTGCGATTGCGGCGACCCCGGCCGCATGGATTGCAAGTGACGCGGGTCCAAGCAGGAAGCGCCGGCTGTCTTTGCCGAGAAGCAGAACAAAAACAGCGACGCCGTAAAACACGAAAGCGGTAAATGCTTTGGCCAGAAACCCCACAACGAGGGAAGCCACCGCCAGAGCCAGCAGCGCCTTTCGCTGCTCACGGCACGCGACCCACAGGCAGGCGATGGCCGAAAAGACAAGAAGACCAAACAGGGGATCGACGTAGGCCAGCCAGCCGCGGTAAAGCGTCACGTCCGCCAGCATCAAGTAAACGACTGCCGTCCATGCCGCGAAACGCCGGTCGTCGAACACGCGCAGCGCGAGCCAGGCGAGAACCAATCCGGTCGAAACCGTCGCGCCGATCGCCACGGCCCGCGCGACCTCGAGCATCCATTCCCACCCTACAATCTGGCAAATGCCAATGATGATCCAGTTGAATAATGGGTTGTGCTGGTGGTTCTGGCCCACCAGAATCTGTTGCACCCATTCACCGCGGAACCACATTTCGAGCGATGCCTTCGGAAAGATCGCCTCCTCGCCGACATAGTGGAAGCCGATCGCTGGAATGAATGCCGCCGCAGCGGCGGCGTACCACAGCCACAGCATGCGGGCGGAGACTTCGGCGGGCGACGCTTCAGCAGTCATCTCAAAATCAGGGTCAGGGTTGCTTCTGCTCACTGTCCACCGCTCTTGGTGCAACGCATGACGAGGATCGTGTACGGCACTCGCAGCGTGTCGTGCAATATCGCGCTTTCCACCTGCGCAAAGCGGCTGCGCGCGAGCGCCTCGTAGCCCTCCCGCGAGCGCACCGCCCCGCCGCGATCGCGCGCGATCAGCCAGCGCGCGAACCAATGCTGGTTCTCGATACAGACGGGGTCGTGGGTCACGAGCCAGCCGCCCGGACGCAGCGTACGGTGTGCGATGTCGAAGAGGCTGAGCGCTTCCCCGTCATCCAGGTGGTGCACGGTGCCGTTAGCGAGCGCGATGTCGTAAGCGTCAGATTCCTTCACCGTCGCCGCCTCCACCTTTTCGCAGCGAAACGCACCGCGCGCGCCCCACCGTCGGCGCGCGGCCTCGATGTATTCCGGGTTCATGTCGAAGCCCATGTAATCCCCGATCGATTCCGGCAGATAAGCGAGGATGTCTCCCGGCCCGCAACCGATGTCCAGAACGCGGCAGCCTGCAAACGGTCGCACGAACTCGCGCACGTAGCGGCTGCGGCTCCCCTTGCGCAGCAGCAGGTTCTGCAGTGCGCTGTAGATCCCCGCCTGGTTCAGGACGCGGTAGAGGCCGCTGTCGTGATGGCTCCGTTGCGTCCCGTTCACGTCCGCTACCTGCCGAAGAATCCCCGGATCGCTGCGACGATGTGCCGGACATCGCCCTCGTCCAGCTCGAAATACAGCGGCAGGCGCAGCAGCCGGCTCGACACGTCATCGGTCACCGTCATCGGTCCCGCCACTCGGCCGAACTTGCGGCCGGCCGGAGAGGAGTGCAGCGGCACGTAATGAAACACCGAGTGGATGCCGCGCGCCTTGAGGTGGGCGATGAGCCGCGTGCGCGCGGCGAGGTCCTGCGGCAGGACGAAGAACATGTGGCCGTTGCCCGTGACGCCCGCCGGCTCCGGCTGCGGCAGCGCGAGCGCCCCGCTGCGGGCGAGCGGCTCCAGCCCCTTGCGGTAGGCGGCGCACAGGTCCATGCGTCTGGCGTTAATCGCCCGCGCCTGCTCGAGCTGCGCCCACAGGAAGGCGCCGACCACCTCGCTCGGCAGATAGGAGGAGCCGATGTCCACCCAGCTGTACTTATCCACCTCGCCGCGGAAGAACTGCGCGCGGTTGGTGCCCTTCTCGCGGATGATCTCCGCGCGCGCGACGAGCTTCTCGTCGTTGACCAGCAGCGCGCCGCCCTCGCCGCTGATCACGTTCTTCGTTTCGTGGAACGAGAGGCAGCCGAGGTGGCCGATCGCCCCGAGCTTGCGGCCCCTGTATTCCGCCAGTATCGCCTGCGCGGCGTCCTCCACCACCAGCAAACCGCGTTCCCGCGCGAGCGCCATGATCGCGTCCATCTCGCACGCCACGCCGGCGTAGTGCACCGGCGCGATGGCGCGTGTCCGCGGCGTCACCGCCTGCGCGATGAGCTTTTCGTCGAGGTTGAGCGTGTCGGGGCGGATGTCCACGAATACCGGCGTCGCACCGCGCAGCACGAACGCGTTGGCAGTGGATACGAAGGTGAAGGACGGCATTATCACCTCGTCCCCGGGCTCGAGGTCGCACAGAATCGCCGCCATTTCCAGCGCGGCCGTGCAGGAATGCGTGAGCAGCGCGCGTTTTGCGCCGAGGTTCTGCTCGAGCCACTGGTGGCACTGGCGGGTGAAACGGCCGTCTCCGGCCAGATGTCCGTCGCGCACTGCGGCGGCGATATTCTCCAGCTCGGCGCCTATGGTGAACGGTTTGTTGAACGGGATCTTTTTCATGACTGCGTGATGGGCAATGCTCAACCGGCGAGTTGTGATCCGTGATCCGTGATTCGAGCCAGGCAAGTGAAGTGGGTTCCACGTAATTGTGATCTACGATCGACGCTTTGCGATTCACGGGATACTTCCGTTCGCCGTTCACCGGTTGTTCGAGGGCCGGCGCGCGACCACAAGAGCAGGGAGCCGCATAGCGCAGGCACGATTCTAACCCTGGCTCCCGACGACGATGCCCCCAATGATCAGTGCCAGGCCGATGACTTTGAGTGTCGTGAGCGACTCGTGGAACAGAAGCACCGAGGCGAGCGGCACCAGAACGAAAACAATGCTCTGGAAGGGGTAGGCGTGGGAAAGATCAAGCCGCGTCAGCGCCGCCATCCATGTCACGGCAGCGACAAAAGCCGCGGCGAGCGCCGAGATGATCCAGGGATTGACCAGCAGCCGGCCGAGGAACAGCGCTTGCCCCCCGACGGTGTCGGGGAACGTGCCGGCAGCGAGCACCTGCCACTTGATCACGAGCTGGCCGTAGACGGTGAGGAGAACGGTGCACGCAACGTAGAAATAGCTCATGGGATCACCCGGTGGTAGACATCGACGGAGTTGCGAAAGCGGAACCCCAGCGACACATAGAGGTTGAGCGCGGCGAGGTTGGTAGCCGAGATCGAGCTCGTCAGCTCCAACGCCCCCTGCCGCGCGAGTTCGGCGCACACCGCGCTCCACAGGTACCTGGCAAGGCCGCGGCCGCGGTGCTTCGCGCCCAGCGCGTGCAGCACCAGTTTGCCGCCTTCGTGCGCGATGAAGCCCGCGAGATCGTCTTCCCACAGGAGGCCGTAAACCTTGCCCGCCGCGTGCAGCGTCCTCAACCAGTTCTCGTAGCGCAGGTCAGCGAGCGCGCGCTCGACGTTGAAATCGCGGTGGAAGCGCCCCTGCTCGAACGCCCCGCGGCAGATCGCCAGCAGGGGCTCCAGGGCAGCGCCGCGGCTCACGCTCGCGGCGGGATGCGGCTGCAGCTTGAACTCGCGCGCGGCGCAGAATGGCTCGATCAGGGTGTCGCTGTAATAAAAGCCGTTCTCGTGCAGGATGCGCTTGTCCGCGAGCGGGTCCACCCTGACGGTGTAGTGGCCGGTGGCTCGCGCCTGCGCCAGAGCCTCCGGCGCCGAGGACTGAAGCTCATACGCCTCGCAGCCGAGCGCCGTGCTGTCCCACGGCACGCGTTCAATCAGCTTTGCGAGGGCCATCGAAAGTGGTGTGCATCACGATGTAAAGCGGCCGCTTCTTTGTCTCGTCGAAGGCCTTGCCGAGGTAGATGCCGATTACACCGAGGATGGCGATGATGATGCCGCCGATGAAGTAAACCGAGGCGATGAGGCTGCTCCAGCCCGTGATCGGCGAGCCGTAGAGCAGCGCCCGGGCGATGATATAGATGCCGTAGCAGAACGCGAGAAAGGCGAGCACGAAGCCGAAGCGCACCGACAGCCGCAGGGGCTTGTCGGAGTAAGCGACGATGGTCTCGGCGGCGAGCCGCCATAGCTTTGCCGCCGTGTAGGTCGAGGGGCCGGCATAGCGTTCATCGTGCAGCACGTCGACAGTCGCGACTGGAAATCCCATCCAGTTGACCAGCGCGCCGAAGAAACGCAGCTGCTCTCGCATCTGACGGAAGCTCACCACCACTTTGCGCGAGACGATGCGGAAGTTTCCGCTCTGGCCGTCGTACTCGATGTCCGCGAGCCAGCTGAAGATCCTGTAGAACAGCCAGGACGCGAGGCGCTTCGCCGCGTCGTCGGCACGCCGGCCCCGGCGCGCGAGCACGACGTCGTAGCCCTCGCGCGCCTTGGCGTAGAGCCGCGGAATCTCCTCGGGTCGATCCTGCAGGTCGCAATCCATCACAACCACCCAGTCGCCGTCGCAGTGGTCGAGCCCCGCGGTGATGCCATAGTGCTGGCCGAAATTGCGGCTGAACTGGATGCCCTTCACCCGCGCATCCCGGCGCGCGAGGCCCTGAATGATCTCCCACGAGCGGTCGCCACCGCAGTCCTCGACCATGATGATCTCGAAATCCTGCGTGATGCCCGAGAGCACGGCCACCAGCCTGCGGTAGAGCTCCTCGAGGCAGCCCTCGGCGCGGTAAACCGGCGTGACGACGGAGAGGTGCGGCATGGCTCAGGAGGGCGCGAACTGGATGCGGTACAGTTTGTCGTAGATCCCGCCGCGCTCCAACAGCTCGCGGTGGGTGCCGGTCTCGGCGATGCGGCCGCGGTCGAGCACCACGATGCGGTCCGCGTTCTCGACGGTCGACAGCCGGTGGGCGATGACGATAGTGGTGCGCCCCCGCATCAGCGCCTCGAGCGCCGCCTGCACGTGACGTTCCGACTCGGTATCGAGGGCGGAGGTCGCCTCATCGAGCACCAGCACCGGCGCGTTCTTCAGCAGCGCGCGTGCGATCGCCAGCCGCTGGCGCTGCCCCCCGGAGAGCTTCACCCCGTTCTCGCCGATCAGGGTCGCGATTCCCTGCGGCATCTCGCGGATGTACTC
>Ga0210379_10000025_pt1 | contig 35239 bp, 30 predicted proteins | sample PLMedo_2_FD_155468 | JGI IMG/M metagenome (GOLD analysis project Ga0210379, IMG submission 155468) | Groundwater sediment microbial communities from an aquifer in East River, Colorado, USA - PLM4_32_coex redo | ecosystem: Environmental > Terrestrial > Soil > Riparian zone | place: USA: East... | reverse complement strand
TGGCCGAGGCGGCACGGCGCGTCGAGGAGATGGGCGCCGACGTCTGCGACATCAACATGGGTTGCCCCGCCAACAAGGTCCTGAAGGGGTGCGCCGGGGCGGCGCTGCTCGGGGACCTCGAGCTGGCCGCGGCGATCATCCGGGCGGTGCGCCAGGCGATCACCATCCCGCTCACCGTGAAGTTCCGCGCCGGTCTACGGGAGAGCGACCTCGCCTATCTGGAGCTGGGGCGAATCTGCCAGGACCTCGGGGCCGCGGCGGTCGCCCTCCATCCCCGCACCGCCGCGCAGTCGTTCTCCGGACAGGCCGACTGGTCGCGCATCACGCGGCTCAAGGAGACGCTCGCCATCCCGGTCATCGGGAACGGCGACATCCACACCGTCGACGACGCGCTGGCGATGTTCCGCGAGACGAGCTGCGACGGCGTGATGATCGGACGGGGCTGCCTCAAGAACCCCTGGATCTTCGAGCAGATTGCCGCGCGCCTCGGCGGAAGCGAGGTCCGTGAGCCGAGCACCGCGGAGCGCCTCGAGTTGATCGTGCGGCACTTCCGGCTGCTCATGGAGAGCGAGGACGAGACGGCCGCGATGCACAAGATCCGAACCTTCACCGGCTGGTACACGCACGGCATTCCCGGGGGGAGGGAACTACGCCGCCGGATCAGCGACCTGCGCACGCCCGAGGCGTTCCTCGAGGCGGTCGAGGCTGCTTTTTCCGGCCCCGCGGACGAAGCGGCCGCAGCGTAGTTCTGTTTCCGCCGCGGTGACTGCGGTAGGTGGGGCGGCCCGGGTAGAATACAGCGTCATTCCGACGCAAGCCGGAACCCGGCTGGGTGGGGCGCCCCCGGTGAAATCCAGCGTCATTCCGTCGCAAGCCGCAACCCGGCTGGGTGGGGCGCCCCCGGTGAAATCCAGCGTCATTCCGTCGCAAGCCGTAACCCGGCTGGGTGGGGCGCCCTCGGTGAAATCCAGCGTCATTCCGGCGCAGGCCGTAACCCGGCCCGGTGGGGCGCCCTCGGTGAAATCCAGCGTCATTCCGGCGCAAGCCGGAATCCACCGGTAGCGAGGCGATCCCTTCGCCCTCGGTCTAGCGATCCGCCGGATGCAGCGCCGCGTCCATCGCCTGGATCCCCGACAGCAGGACCACGAGACAGATCCCGCGCGCCTCGCGCGTCAGCTCCAGTCCATCGAGCCGCCGCGTCAGTAGGGTATCGACCATGAAGCGCACGACATGCGGCTGGCGCATGAAGTCGGCATTCCGGAGGTAGCGCTCCAGGAACCTGCTCTCGGAGCCGACGAACCGTTCCATGTCGCCACGCAGGTGCTCGAACGTCACGACCAGGGTGCGCTGTGAGACCTGCGGCAGCCGTTTGCCGTAGGCCCGGTCGAACATCGTCCAGACGATGCACCCCACGTAGAAGGCGAACTCGGACGCCCGCCCGGGTACATCCTCCGTGAGCGAGGTGACGAAGCGGGCGACGTGCGGCTGCCGGGCGATGAAGCGCCGGCCCTGGACCCGGATGCGGCCGTCGTCGAACGCGGCGACTTGGCGCTGCGTCTCCTCGACCTCGTGCGCGGGGATGATCGCCCCGCCGCTCCGGACTCCGACCATCGCTCCTCCCTCGGTGCAAGCGGCTCCCTAGCCCTGGGCCGCGTCACGCCGAAAACCTAGGTTCCGCGAGCGGGAGGATCAACCCTTGGGCGGTTTTGGTTCGGCGGGGCGGCCGGACCCGGTGCCGGGGCGCTGCGGCCACACGTACCAGGTCCCCTCGCCGGTGGCGATCACCTCCCCGCGAGCATCGACCGCCTCGCCGCGGGCGAAGGCGATGTGCCGGCCGCGCTTCACCATCCGGCCGCGGCCGCTCAAGGTCGCCCCGACGCCCGGGGCCAGAAACTGGATATTGAGCTGCACGGTGCCGCACCACTCCTCCTCCGCAATCGCGGAGACCACGGCGGCGCCCATCACGGAGTCGAGCAGGGACGCGATCACGCCGCCGTGGGCGACGCCGCGCTTGTTCGTGAGCTCGGGGCCCAGGGTGAGGTCGATCTCGGCGGCGCCCCCGGCGGCGCGGATCTCCGTCATGCCGAGGGTGCGGTTGAACTCCGGCAGCTTCTCCGCGGCCACCTTGCGAAGCCCGCGGATCTTCGGGATGGCGCTCATGGCAGGAACTTCGACGTCTGCTTCAGCTTCGCCGGCAGGTACTCGTCGATGACGTAGTTCAGGCCCCACTTGGCCAGGGCCTGCTGCTCCGCGCGCACTCCCATCTTCAGGAGATGCTCCATGCTCTGGGCCCAGGCCTTGTGCTCGCTGAAGAACGGGTCGTTCTTCAGCGCGTCCTTGGCCCGCTTGATGTCGACCTCCTTCAGCGGATGCGTGGGCAGCTTGTAGTCGATGATGTCCTGCGGCGTCACCCCGAGGAACGAGGCGCGCGGCACGCAGTAGAACTGGTTGATGTGCGCGGCGTTCCCTGACCCCACCTTCAGCGTGCGGTAGATGTTCGAGATCCCGTACGGATCGCAGTCCACGAAGGCGTAGACGGGCAGGTCGCAGGCGTCGGAGAGGCGCCGCACGAAGCGCCGGGTGGCGCGCGTCGGGACCCCCGCCATCGACACCAGGATGCAGCCGGCCTTTTTCCAGTACTTGTGGGACTGGAGCCGCTGGAACATGCCGCCGGTCTCGATGCAGAGGATGAACTTCGCCTTGGTCTCGAACGACAGGTGCTCCACCAGGCTCGGGATCGAGTAGGCCCCCGAGCCGAATCGCGTGCAGTCGATTCGCTCCACCTTGCCGGTCTCGATGTCGGGATCGTGGACCACGAGATCCCCCGCCACCGCGCCCCCGTGCTCGTCGGGGATGAAGCGGAGCTGCTCCCGGTTGACGCCGTCCACCGAGAACAACGCCTCGATGTCGTCCATCACCGCGTCCGACTCCCCCTGCTCGAGGAACATCGCGTCGGACCAGTTCTTCGACTGGTAGTAGGCGTCTCGCTTGGTGGCGAAGTCGTCCGTCTCGATCATCTCCTTCGAGAGGCTCATCATCTTGAGCGTCTGGGCGAACGTCTTGACGGTGTTCACGGTCAGCGTCCGCACCTTCTTCTGGCGGCCAATCGCGAAGTAGCCGCTCTTCTGGCTGTAGCGGACGTTGGCGAGCGAGCGGACCGGCAGGCGCATCTCCGGCTTCGCCTTGCGGCCGATCTTGTCGTGCACGTCGCGCGCTGACGACTGGATCGCCTTCAGCGTCAGGTGATCGAGGCGCTTTTTCTCCGCGCTCGCGTCCTTCATGGCTCCCCCCTTCACAGCTTCCGGCTCTTCTCGAGGATGTCGCGCAGGTTCGCGATGGCGCTCTCGCGCTGCGGGTCGCTCAGCTTGAGGATGTCCTTCAGCGCATCGCCGATGTGCGGCAGGAAGCGGTCGATGTACGAGCGCTTCTTGTGCTCGTCCGTGACCCGCTGCCGCCGCCGCAGGTAGCCGCCGAGCTTCCGGCCGCAGTCCTGCAGCGCCAGCCGGATCTCCTTGACGATCTCGGGGTAGGAGGCGATCGCCTCCTTGCTCTCGGAGGTGAACGGCACCCAGACCGACGCGATGTGCACGAAGAGGACCAGCGGCGCCGCCGGCAATGAGCCGCGCGACTGCGACAGCCCGTACCCCTTCCAGGCGATGGCGACGGCGGCCTTGGTGACCGCACACCCGCCCTGCTGGTAGAGGAGGGGCACGCGGTTCGCGAACCGGTAGAGGTCGGCCAGCTCCTCCGCCGGCAGCGGCCCCCCGTAGGCGAGCCCCGCCTCGATCTGGAACGGGTTCCCGCGGTAGACGGCGGGCGGGCGCGTCACCGCGGCATGGAAGTCCGCCGGGAAGCGCGCCTGCAGCCCCTTGAGGATCACCTCCTCACCTATCGGGCTGAGGCAGGAGGTGGGTGGGCTCATGATCTTGACCTGCTGGATCGCCTGGTAGAGCCGCTCCGCCTCGCGGGAGGCGATCCGCGTCGGGCTGGCGCTCGGGGAGATGCCGGCCTTCACCAGGATCTCGTCGGCGACCTTCGGGCTGACGCGCGAGAAATCGCTCAGGAGCGCGCCGCGCAGGTTGCGGGAACGGGTGTCGTGCAGCAGGTGCATCAGCATCCCCAGCTCGAGGCCGTGCGGATGCGGCTTGATCTCCTGCGCCTCGGACGGCAGCTCCTGGCTCTGCCGCTCGTAGGTGAGCGACTCCCCCTTGGGGGTGCGGTAGTGAACCGTGGCGTGGGGGTTGGCGACGGCAGTCTGGGCGAGGTAGTCGTCCACGCTGCGCCTCCCCTGCCGGTACAGACCCTCCAGCTCGAGCTCCACCCGCGTGCCCCGCTCGTGATCCCACTCGATCTCCCGGTCGAGCAGGATCTTCGGCTCGTTGCGGCGCGTGTCGATCTGCACCTGGAACTCGTGCGCCGCCTTGCCGCGTCCGGTGCGCGAGATGATGCGCATCGCCTTGCCGGTCGTGAGCTGCCCGTACATGCCGGCGGCGCTGATGCCGATCCCCTGCTGCCCGCGGCTCTGACGCAGGCGATGGAATTTGCTCCCGTACAGGAGCTTGCCGAAGATTCTCGGCACCTGGGTGCGCACGATCCCGGGCCCGTTGTCCTGCACCGTGAGCCGGAAGCGCGTCTCCGACAGCGCCTCGATCTCGACCCGGATCTCGGGGAGGATGCCGGCCTCCTCGCACGCGTCCAAGGCGTTATCGACCGCCTCCTTCACCGCGGTGAGAAGAGCCTTGGACGGATTGTCGAACCCGAGGAGATGGCGGTTCTTGGTGAAGAACTCGGCGACCGAGATCTCGCGCTGCTTTGCCCCGAGCGTCGCCGCGGTCTCTTTGCTCCGGGCCGGCCGCCCCTTGCCGGCGCGCGTCGCGGGCTCGGCGCCCGCCTCGACCTGCGCCGCCCCGGCCGATTTGGCGGCCGGTACGACGACGACCGGCTCGGAGGGCGCCGCGAGCGGCAGCTTGACGCTCGCCGGCGTGGTCGGGGCAATCTTGCGCTCGCGGCCCGGCCGGGCACGATGTGTTGGGCTCGGCGTCTCCTCGAACCCTAGCGGGAGCTGCTCGCGGCGCGCTCCGCGCGGCCGTGCGGTGGACGGTCCCGGCGACGGCTTCGACATCGGCGGCGGTCTCCCGGCCTCAGCGTCCCGCCGCCAGCACGTCGACGAAACGAGCGAAGAGGTAGTCGGCGTCGTGCGGGCCGGGGGCCGCCTCGGGATGGTACTGGACGGCGAAGACCGGCAGCGACCGATGTCGCCACCCCTCGTTCGTCCCGTCGTTCAGGTTGATGTGCGTGGGCTCGACGGCGTCCGCGAGTGAATCGGGGTCGGCGGCGTACCCATGATTCTGGCTCGTCACCTCGATGCGGCCGGTGGCGAGGTTGCGCACCGGATGATTTCCGCCGTGATGCCCGAACTTCAGCTTGTACGTCCGCCCGCCGAGCGCGAGGGTCAGGATCTGGTGGCCGAGGCAGATCCCGAAGATCGGCACGCGCCCCAGCAGGCCGCGCGCCGCCTCGATTGCATACGTCGCCGAGGCCGGGTCGCCGGGCCCGTTGCTCAGGAACACCCCTTCCGGGCGCAGCGCCAGCACCTCGGCTGCCGGGGTCGTGCCGGGCACCACCAGGACGGAGCACCCTTTGTCATCGAGGTAGCGCAGGATGTTCCGCTTGATCCCGAAATCGTACGCCACCAGCCGGTACGGTTCGGCCGGCGTCGCGGGGCGCGCGCCGTCCAGCCACTCCGCCGCCCGCCCCCCTTGCCAGGTGTACGGTGCGGTGCAGGTGACCTGCCCCACGAGATCCTGGTCGCCGAGGGGCGTCAGCGCCCGCGCCCTGGCGGCCAGCGACTCGACGTCGGTCGAGACCGTCGAGATCACGCCGCGCATCGCCCCCTGCGTCCGCAGGTGGCGCGTCAGCGCACGGGTGTCCACCTCCGACAGCCCGGGAAGCCCGGCCGCCTTGAGGTACTGGTGCAGGTCGCCGCGGGCGCGCCAGTTCGAGTGGACCTCCGAGACCTCGCGCACCACGAGTCCCTCGATCTGTAGGCGCGACGACTCGACATCCTCCTCGTTGACGCCGCAGTTGCCGATCTCGGGGTTCGTCAGGCAGACGATCTGGCCGCGGTAGGAGGGATCGGTCAGGATCTCCTGGTACCCCGTCATCGAGGTATTGAAGACGACCTCGCCGCCGCGCTCCCCCGCCGCGCCGAAAGCGCGACCTCGGAACGCACGGCCATCCTCGAGGACCAGGATTGCCTCCATCCCCACTCCAACCGAGAATCCTCGACCCTGAAGGGGTCAGGAGGAGCTTTTCTCTCGAGACGAGCCCCGGAGACTTCACGCTGCGGCGCGCGCATCTTATCGGACCGCAAACGGAGGCGCAACGCCGCGACCCGCTGCCTGGCAAGGCTTCCAGCGGGATGGTATGGTCGGCTGCGGAGGCACGTCACCTTGATCCTCACCGGCTTCTCCCCCGCCGAGCTCGTCCCCCCGGTGCGCCGCGTCGCTCTGGCGGCGCAGCGGCACGGCGGCCGCGCCTTCCTCGTCGGCGGCTGGGTGCGCGATCGCGCCCGCGGCGTCGCCGTGAAGGACCTCGACGTGGAGGTGTTCGGTCTGTCGCTCGACGCGCTCGAGAAGCTGCTCGCGGCAGAGGGAGAGGTGATCGCGGTCGGCCGCTCGTTCGGGGTCCTGCGCCTCAAGGGGCTCGACGTCGATTTCTCCGTGCCGCGCCGTGACTCGAAGGTCGGCCGCGGCCATCGTGGCTTCCGCGCCGAGCCCGACTCCGAACTCACCCCCGCCGACGCCGCCCGCCGGCGCGATCTGACGGTCAATGCGCTGCTCGTCGATCCGCTGACCGGTGAGTTGATCGATCCCTTCGGCGGCATGGCGGATCTGGCCGCTCGCCGCCTGCGCGCGGTCGACCCCGCTACCTTCCCGGAGGATCCACTGCGGCCGCTGCGGGTGGCCCAGTTCGCGGCCAGGCTCGAGTTCGCGGTCGACGCCGACCTGGTCCGGCTCTGCCGGCAGATCGACATCTCCGAGCTCCCGCCCGAACGGATCTGGGAGGAATGGAACAAGCTGCTCCTGCGTGGTTCCCGCCCGTCGCTCGGCCTGCAGTTCCTCCGCGAGGCGGGCCTGCTGGGCGCCACCCCGGAGCTTGCGGCGTTGCCGGGCGTGGCGCAGGACCCGGAATGGCACCCGGAGGGGGATGTCTGGGTGCACACCCTGCTCGCCCTCGACCGCGCCGCCGCGCTGCGCGTCGGCGACGCCCGCTGGGACCTCCCCCTTATGCTCGGGGTCCTCTGTCACGATCTCGGCAAGGCGTCAACCACCCGCCTCCAGGACGGACGGTGGCGGTCGCACGGCCACGACGTGGAGGGGGTCGAGCCGGCGCGCCGGCTGCTGGCAGGGATCGGGGCGCCGGGGTGGGTCGTGCAGCCGGTCGCGGCGCTGGTGCGCGCCCACCTGCAGCCGACCGCCTTCGTGCTGCAGGGGGCAGGGATGCGCGCCTACCGTCGCCTGGCCCGCAACCTCGACGCGGCGGGGGTCACGCTGCGCCTGCTCGAGCGGGTCGCCTGTGCCGACTCGCGCGGACGGCTGCTCCCCGACGCCACGCCCCCCCCGTTCACGGACGGAGAGGAGTTTCTGCGTCGCGCCGAGGAGTACCAGGTGGACGAGGGGGCCCGGCCGGACGCGGTGCACGGGCGGGATCTTCTGGCGCGCGGGTTCGCGCCCGGCCCCGAGATCGGCCGCTGGCTCGCTCGCTGCCGGGAAGTCCAGGACGAGACCGGCTGGGAAGCGCCGGACCAGGTGCTGGAGGAGGTGTTTCGCCGCTGGCCGGCGAGTTGACACCCGTTTCGGCGGTCTGTTATATTCCCCTTTCTTTCAATGGCTTGGCGTCGGATCCCCGATCAGCAGGCGCGTAGCTCAGGTGGCTAGAGCGCTACCTTGACACGGTAGAGGTCAGCGGTTCAAGTCCGCTCGCGCCTACCAACCCTCGTCCTCGGCCCGACGCCGAAAACCCGGCCCGCCGTCATGCGACGGGCTGGACCGCGGATGCAACAGTCCCATGGTCGAAGTCGCTTCCTCCACCATCACCGTCACGCTCCCCGACGGGTCGCGCCGCGAGGTCGCCCGCGGCACCACCGTGGAACAGGTGGCCGCGGGGATCGGCAAGCGCCTCGCGCGTGATGCCATCGCCGGGAAGGTGAACGGCGAGCTGGTCGATGTCTACCATCCGCTCCAGGAGGATTGCACCCTGTCGGTCGTGGTCCCCCCTTCCGACGACGCGCTCGAGGTCTACCGCCATACCACGTCGCATATCCTCGCGAACGCGGTGAAGGAGCTGTGGCCGGAGGTGCAGATCGGCGTCGGGCCGGTGATCGACGGCGGCTTCTACTACGACTTTCGCCGGGAGGAGCCGTTCTCCTCGGACGACCTCGCCGCCATCGAGCGGAAGATGCAGGAGATCGTCGACCGCGACAATCCGGTGCGGCGCGAGGAGTGGGCCAAGGACGAAGCGATCCGCTTCTTCCACGGCTGGGGCGACGAGCTGAAGGTGGAGCTGATCCGCGACAAGGCGGAGGGGAACCAGGTCTCCTGCTACCGGCAGGGGGAGTTCGTGGACTTCTGCCGCGGCCCTCACCTCCCGTCCACCGGGCGGGTGAAGGCGTTCAAGCTGCAGAGCGTCTCCGGCGCCTACTGGAAGGGGGATCAGTCGAACCAGCAGTTGCAGCGGATCTACGGCACCTCGTTCTTCTCGCGCCAGGAGCTGGACGAGCATCTCCGCCTTATCGAGGAGGCGAAGGAGCGGGATCACCGCAAGCTCGGCAAGGAGCTGGGACTGTTCTCGTTCCACGCCGAGGCGCCGGCGAGCCCCTTCTTCCACCCCAAGGGGGCGACGGTCTACAACCTCCTGCTGAACGAGGTGCGCTCGATGTACGGGCGCTACGGCTACCAGGAGGTGATCACGCCGCAGATCTTCGACACCTCCCTGTGGCACCGCTCCGGCCACTACGACAACTACCGCGAGGCGATGTACTTCACGCGGATCGAGGACCGGGAGTTCGCGGTCAAGCCGATGAACTGCCCGAGCCATATCCTCATCTACCTGGAGGACCGGCACTCGTACCGCGATCTGCCGCTGCGCCTGGCCGACTTCGGACGGCTGCACCGCTACGAGCTTTCGGGGGTTACGGCGGGGCTGACGCGCGTGCGCTCGTTCTCGCAGGACGACGCCCACATCTTCTGCACGCCCGAGCAGATCGAGTCCGAGGTGACCTCCGTCACCAAGATGATCCTCGAGCTCTACGGGTTGTTCGACTTCCCGGAGGTCGGAATCTACCTCTCGACCCGTCCCGAGAAGGCGATCGGCGATCCGGAGACCTGGAAGCGCGCCGAGGCAGCGCTCGCGCACGCGCTCGACTCCCAGGGAGTGGCCTACAAGATCGAGGCGGGCGGGGGTGCCTTCTACGGCCCGAAGATCGACTTCAAGGTCAAGGACGCGATGCACCGCGAGCACCAGCTGGGCACCATCCAGCTCGACTATCAGCTGCCGGAGCGTTTCGATCTGCAGTTCGTCGCCGCCAGCGGCGAGAACGTGCGCACCGTGATGGTGCACCGCGCCATGCTCGGATCGATCGAGCGTTTCCTGGGTATCCTGATCGAGCATCTGGCCGGAGCGTTTCCGGTCTGGCTGGCGCCGGTGCAGGTCGCCATCCTGCCCGTCACCGACCGCGTCCTCGAGTACTCCGCGCAGAAGCAGGCGGCGCTCGCGGCTGCCGGCTACCGCGTGACGGTTGACCGGCGGCAGGAGAAGATCGGCTTCAAGATCCGTGAAGCCCAGTTGCAGAAGGTCCCGGTCATGCTGGTGGTGGGCGACCGGGAGGCGGAGGCCGAAACGTTGTCGCTCCGGACCCGCAAGGGGGGAGACCAGGGGTCGCTCTCCCTGGATGAACTGCTCCGTCGCTTGGCCGAGGCGGTCCGGAGCCATTCGCTCGAGCTCGCGTGATGCCGCGGGGGCTCCGAGCCAGGAAGGCTGCACGATGCACAAGCCGCGCACGAAGCTGAAGACCCACAAGGGCGCCTCCAAGCGCTTCAAGGTCACCGGGACCGGCAAGATCCGCCGGGCCAAGGCGTTCAAGAGCCACATCCTCACCAAGAAATCGACCAAGCGGAAGCGCCAGCTCCGCAAGGGCGGCCTGGTGAGCGACGGCGACCTGGAGCAGGTGCGCCGGATGCTGCGGTAGCAGCAGAAACCCGTCTGATCGGGGCCGCTCTGTCCGTCTCATGCGGGCGGCGGCCCCCGGGGAGGAAGCCGGGGCAAGGGCCTCCTGGCTCCCCTCGTAATGGCGCGCACGGCGCGCCGGAGGAACGCAAGTGCCTAGAGTCAAACGTGGACCGAAGCGCAAGAATCGGCGGCATAAGATCCTTACCCTGGCCAGCGGCTACTATGGGGCCAAGGGACGCCTGCACCGGATCGCGAAGCTACAGGTCGACAAGTCGCTCAACTACGCCTACCGCGATCGCCGCGCGCGCAAGCGCGACTTCCGCCGCCTCTGGATCGCCCGCATCAACGCCGCCGCGCGCATCAGCGGCCTGTCCTACAGCCGCTTCATCGCCGGGCTGAAGGCCGCCGGGATCGAGCTCGATCGCAAGGTCCTCGCGGACATCGCCTACAGTGACCCGCAGGCCTTTGCGCGCCTCGCCGAGATTTCCGGCAAGGCGCTGGCCGGCTGATCGCCACCCGGTCGCTCCGCCCCGTTCCTGGGGGCGGGGCGCGCTCCCCCGCGGGGGGCGCCCCGGGGTTCCCCCGATGAGCCGGAACGCCGAGGAGATCCGCCGCCAGTTCGACGCGGAGCTCGCCGCAGCGCAGAGCGCGGAGGCGGTTGAGCAACTGCGCGTGCGCTATCTCGGTCGCAAGGCCGGCGTGGTGCGCGACCTGCTGCAAGCGCTGGGAGCGCTGCCGGCGAGCGAGCGCGCCGCCGCGGGCGAGGCGGCGAACCGCCTGCGCACCCATGTCGAAAGCGCGCTCGCGGCCGCCAAGGGGGCGTCCGCCCCCTCCGTCGGGCCGCCCAGCGACCTCGACCCCACGCTTCCCGGGCGGCGGTTCGAGCGCGGCCTGCCGCACCCGCTGACCCGCACCGCCCGTCGCATCGAGGAGGTGTTCCTCGAGATGGGGTACTCGATCGCCGACGGGCCGGAGGTCGAGACCGACTTCCACAACTTCGAGGCCTTGAACATGCCGGCGCACCACCCCGCGCGCGACGGTCAGGACACCTTCTACCTGACCGGTGGTCGCGTGCTGCGCACCCATACCTCGCCGGTACAGATCCGCACCATGCAGACCAGGCGTCCGCCGCTGAAGGTCGTGGCCCCCGGCCGCGTCTACCGGCGCGACTCGGACGTGACGCACTCGCCGATGTTCCACCAGGTGGAAGGACTCCTGGTCGCCGAGGGGATCTCCTTCGCCCATCTCAAGGGAACGCTCGCCCACTTCTGCCGCCGGATGTTCGGCCCCGGCGTCGAGGTGCGCCTGCGCCCCTCGTACTTCCCGTTCGTCGAGCCGGGGGGCGAGTACGATGTCTCCTGCATCCTCTGCCAGGGCGCGGGGTGCCGCGCCTGCAAGGGAACCGGCTGGCTGGAGATGGGCGGGTGCGGCATGGTCCACCCCGCGGTCTTCGAGAAGGTGGGGTACGACCCGGAGCGCTGGACCGGCTTCGCCTTCGGCCTCGGGATCGATCGCATCGTGATGCTGCGCTATGGCATCCCCGATATCCGCCTGCTGTTCGACAACGACCTGCGCTTCCTGACCCAGTTCATGGACGAGCCCGCATGAAGTTCAGCCTGGAGTGGTTGCGCGAGCATGTCGCGATCGACGAGCCTGCCGCGACGCTCGGCGCGCGCCTGACCGCGGCGGGGCATGCTCTCGACGCGCTCGAGGTGGTCGGCGACGAGACGCTCTTCGACCTCGACATCACGACCAACCGCCCGGACTGCCTGAGCCTGCGCGGCCTCGCCCGCGAGATCGCCGCCCTCACCCGCCGTCCCCTCGCCGACCTGGCCCCGCTGCTGAGCGTCACGGAAACGGGACGCCCCGCCGCCGATGGGATGAGCCTCGCGATCGACTCACCGGATCTGTGCCGCCGGTTCGTGGCGCGCGTGGTGCGCGGCGTCCGGGTCGCTCCCTCCCCGGGGTGGCTGGCGCAGCGGCTGCGCGACTCCGGCATCCGCCCGGTCAACAACGTGGTGGACGCCACCCAGTACGTGATGCTCGAGCTGGGACATCCGCTCCATGCCTTCGACCTGCGCACCCTGCGCGGCGGCGCGCTGCGGATCCGCTGCGCCCGCGCCGGCGAGCCGTTGCGCACGCTCGACGGCGTCGAGCGCCGCCTGGCGGAATGGATGCTGGTGGTCGCCGACGCCGAGCGCGCCGTCTCGCTGGCCGGCGTGATGGGGGGGCAGGAGACCGAGATCAGGGAAAGCACGGCCGACGTGCTGCTCGAGGGGGCATGGTGGGATCCGGTGACGATCTACCGCACCGCGCGGGCGCTGGGTCTGCAGAGCGACGCGTCGTACCGCTTCGAGCGGGGCGCCGATCCGGAGCTCTGTCCGACCGCCGTCAGCCGCTGCGCGCGGCTGCTCGCGGAGATAGCGGGGGGAAGCGTCGCTCCCGGAGTCCTCGACGCCTATCCGGGGAGGCAGGTCCCCGCGAGGGCGACGCTGCGGCCGGCGCGGGCCGCGGCCCTGCTCGGGTTCGAGGTCCCGCACGACGAGGCGCTCGAGATCCTCGCGAGCCTCGGGTTCAAGGTCCAGGCGGCCGGCGCCGCCTGGCAGGTCGAGGTCCCCTCGCATCGCGGCGACGTGACGTCCGAGGTCGACCTGATCGAGGAGGTGGGGCGGGTGGCGGGCTTCGAGCGGATCCCGGAGATCCTGCCGCTGGTGGCCGCGGAGGAGCGCGGTCTCGAGCGCTCCCAGGAGCGGGTGCGGGAGGCGCGGCGGGTGATGGAGGGGGCCGGCTTCTGCGAGGCGATCAACCTCGCGCTGCTCTCCCGCGCCGAGGAGTCCAGCTTCGCGCGGCGAGGCGCCGCGGCGCCGGCGCTGGTCAACCCGATGTCGGAAAAGGGAGAGGTGCTGCGAACCTCCCTCCTCCCGGCGCTGGTTCGCAACGCCGCCCTGAACGCGCGTCACGGCGCGGAACGCATTCGCCTCTTCGAGGTGGCCCGAGTCTTCCATTCCCGCGGCGAGGCGGAGTTGCCGCACGAACGCCTGCACCTCGCCCTGATCGCCTGCGGCCCCGTCTCCCCGCTCGACTGGCAGGCGGGGCCCATCCGCGACGCCGATCTCTTCGAGGTCAAGGGAGCGCTCGAATCCGTGGTCGCGGCGCTCGGTGCCCCTTTCCCGCAGCTGCGAGAGGAAGGCCCCGGCCACCTCCGGCCCGGGAGTGCCGCCACCTGGAGCCTGGCTGGGGAAGAGGTCGCCTGGTTCGGACTGCTGGCCCCCACCGCGGCCGCTCCGTTCGAGCTGGATCGCGCCGCCGCGGTCGCCGAGATCGATCTCTCGGCGTTCCTGGCGCTCCCCCCGGCGAAGGTGTGGTTCCGGCCGCTTCCCCGGCATCCGGGGATCGTGCGCGACCTCAGCCTCACCGTCCCGGATGGTCGGCGCTATCGTGACATCGAGACAGCCATCCGCGACGCCGGCGGGAGCCTGGTCGAGGACGTCGTGCCGTTCGATCGCTATCGCGGCAAGGGGCTCCAACCCGGCAGTTCGGCGCTGGGAGTCCGCATCCGCTTCCAGCATGCCGAGCGGACGCTGGTGTCCGGGGAGATCGATGCCGTGCAGGAACAGATCGTGGCGGCGCTGGCCCCGCTGGGGATCGCGCTGCGGGAGCAAACCTGACCGCGGCCGAACCGCGGCGCGGCACCCCCTGACCGGTTGCGCCTCGGCGCCCGGCGACGGAGAACACGAGGATGGACGTGCTAGACCACCTGGAACAGAAGATCCGCCGCACCCTGCAGGACCTCGAGTCGCTGCGCGAGGAGAACCGCCGGCTCGGGCAGGGGATGGGCGCCGCGACGCCCACCGCGGAGGGGGGCGCCGCGGTCCAGCGGCTGGAGGAGGAGCTGCGCCTGCTGCACGAGGAGCGGAGCGCCGTGCGCGAGCGCGTCGAGCGGCTGATCGCGCTCCTGGAGGAGGCGCCATGAGCGCGGACGCGGGAGGAGGACGGGCCATGGGCCCGGTGCCGGTCACCATCTACGGACAGGTGTACTCGCTGCGCAGCGACGAGGATCCGGCGCATCTCGAGGACCTCGCCGCGCTCGTGGACACGCAGATGCGCGAGGTCGCCGAGCGCACCCGGACCGCGGATACGGCCAAGATCGCGGTGCTGGCCGCGCTCAACCTCGCCGATCAGCTGCGCCGCGCCGAGCGCCGCGCCGCCGACTCGGTGCGGGTCTTCGAGGAGCGGGCCCAGGCGATGGTGGCGCTCCTCGAGGCGGACGCCGGCCAGCGCCCTTGACGGTCCGTGCCGACCCGGGTACGATGCTATCGCGTTAAGTTACCCTGCTGGGTTGGTGATGGCTTCGGTTCTCTTGAGCCAACATCGTATCCGCCGGGAGCTCGGTGCCGGCCGTGGTGAGCATGCCCCGCGAGGGGAAGCCTGAAGCGGCCCCTGGGCGCCCACCTGGGAAACCAGGTTCATGGAACCTGGCCACACGGCCCAGCGGGGATTTCATCGCGGCTCTTCGCGCTCATCCCTCGAGCAGCGTCACTCCATGGAATCACTTCTAACCCCTCTGGCCCTGCTGGTCGGCCTCGCCATCGGCGCGACCGCCGAGATCCTGCGCCGCCGCCTGGCCGAGAGCCGGCGCGTGCAGGAGGCGGAGGACGAGGCAACGCGGATCCGCGCCGCCGCCGACCGTGATGCCGCCGCCCGCGTCAAGGAGCTCGAGTCCGAGGCGCAGGATCGCCTGGCGCGCGGAGAGCGCGAGCAGCAGGAGGAGGCGAAGCGCCGGCGGCGGGAAAACGACGAGATCCGCCGCGACCTGGAGAGCCGGCAGCGCAATGCGCAGCGGCGCAACGAGCTGCTCGAGACGAAGCAGGCGGACCTCGACCGCCGAGCAGCCGAGGTCGAGTCGCGCGGCCGCGAGGCCGAGGCCGCGGCGCGGGAGGCCGAGGCATCACGGACGCAGCAGCAGTCCCGCCTGGAGCAGATCGCCCGCCTCACCGCGGAACAGGCGCGCGCGGAGCTCGTGAACCAGGTCCGGGCGGACGCGCGCCGCGAGGCGGCGACCTACCTGCGCAAGGTGCAGGAGGAGACGCGCGAGGCCGCCGACACCGAGGCGACCCGCCTCGTGGTGCAGTCGCTGCAGCGCTTTTCCTCGGCCCAGGTCATCGACGCCACGATCACCGTGGTGAACCTCCCGAACGAGGAGATGAAGGGACGGATCATCGGGCGGGAAGGGCGCAACATCCGCGCCCTCGAGATGGCGACGGGGATCGACCTGCTGGTGGACGACACGCCGCAGGCCATTCTCCTGTCATGCTTCGATCCGGTGCGGCGCGAGGTGGCGCGTCTGGCGGTCGAGCACCTCGTCGAGGATGGGCGGATCCACCCGGCGCGAATCGAGGAGGTGGTCGAGAAGGCGCGCAAGGACTTCGACGAGCGCCTCACCCACGACGGCGAGGCGGCCGCCTTCGAGCTCGGGATCGCCGACATCCACCCGCGCCTGATCCGGTTGCTCGGACGCATGCGCTACGTGCACGGCGGCGGGCAGAACCTGCTGCAGCATTCGCGCGAGACCGTGTTGCTGGCGACGAACATGGCCTCGCAGCTCAAGGTGGACCCCGACGTGGTCCGGCGTGCCGCCTTTCTGCACGAGGTCGGGAACGTGGACGATTCCTCGGCCGAGATCCACCCTACCCTGCGCTCGGCCGACCTGGCGCACAAGTTCAACGAGTCGGACGGCGTGGTGCGAGCCATCCGCTCGCTGCATCCGGAGGAACAGGAGCGCTCGCTCGAGGGGATGCTGGTGCAGATCGCCCACGCTATCTCGGCGGCACGCCCCGGGGCGCGCAACGAGAACCTCGAGGTGTTCACCCGGCGCCTGTCGGATCTGGAGCGCATCGCCGGCGCCTTCCCCGGCGTGGTCGGCGTGTTCGCCATCAAGGCCGGCAAGGACCTGCGGGTGCTCGTGAACAGCGAGAAGGTCACCGACGCAGACGCGATCTGGCTGGCACGCGACATCGCCAACAAGATCCAGGAGCAGGTCGGGTATCCAGGTCAGATCCGGGTCAGCGTGATCCGGGAGACGAGATCGGTCGACTACGCCATGTGAGCCGGGGCGGGGGTAGCCCTGCGGCCTGGCCTTCCCCTCGCAGCCGCACCAGCGGCCCGCGCGGTAAACCGAGGCGATGAAGATCTTCCTGGTTGGCGATGTGATCGGCGAGCCGGGGCGCAAGGCGCTCGCCCGGCACCTCCCCGAGGTCCGTGAACGGCACGGCGTCGACTACCTCGTGGTCAACGTCGAGAACCTCGCCGGGGGGTTCGGCGTCACCGCGCCGACCTGCCGCGAGATCGTGGACCTCGGCGCGGACGTGCTCACCTCGGGAAACCACATCTGGGACAAGCGGGATGTCTTCGACCTCATCCCCGCCGAGCCGCGCCTGCTCCGGCCTCACAACTACCCTCCCGGCTGTCCCGGCACCGGCCTGCACGTCGGCACCTCGCGCGAAGGCGTCCGCATCGCCGTGCTCAACCTGCAGGGGCGTGTCTTCATGCCGCCGATCGACTGTCCGTTCCGCGTGGCCGACGCGGTGCTCGAGGAGATCCGCGGGCAAGCCGATGTCGTGGTCGTCGATCTGCATGCCGAGGCGACGAGCGAGAAGGTCGCGATGGGCTGGCACCTCGACGGGAGGGTCGCCGCAGTGGTCGGCACCCACACCCATATCCAGACCGCCGACGAGCGCGTGCTGCCGGGCGGCACCGCCTATCTCACCGACCTCGGGATGACCGGCCCGTATGACTCGGTGATCGGGGTGGACACCCAGGCGGTCCTCGGCCGGTTCGTGAACGCACTCCCGGCCCGCTTCGAGACCGCCAAGGGGAATCCACGCCTGTGCGGCGCCGTGGTCGACGTCGATCCTGGGACCGGCCGCGCCCGATCGATCGTCCGGGTCTCGCTCCCGGCCGCGGCGGCCTAGGGCCCGTGCCGGCGCCCGGGGCGGGCATGGTGCCCGCGATCTGGACCGTCTCCGAGGCGGTCGCCCGCGCCCGCGCGGCACTCGAGGACGGCTTCGGCAGCGTGCGCATCAGCGGCGAGATCTCCCGCTTCGTTCACCACGCCTCCGGGCACATGTACTTCACCCTGAAGGACGGCCAGGCCGCCATCTCGGCGGTGCTGTTCCGGGGCGAGAACCTGCGGCTCCGTTTCCGCCCGGGCGACGGGATGGATGTCCTCTGCCGTGGCCGCTTGACCCTGTACGAGGCGCGTGGCCAGTTCCAGCTGGTGATCACCGAGATGGAGCCTCTCGGCGTCGGCTCGCTGCACCTCGCGTTCGAGCAGCTCAAGGCGCGACTGGCCGGCGAAGGGTTGTTCGACGCCGCGCGCAAGCGCGCGCTCCCGGCGCTGCCGCGCAGCGTCGGGATCGCCACCTCCGCCACCGGCGCCGCGGTGCGCGACATCCTGCGCGTGCTGGAGCGCCGCGCCCCCGGCCTGCGCGCCGTCATCGCCTCGTGCCGCGTGCAGGGAGAGGGCGCGGCCGGGGAGATCGTGGAGGCCATCCAGCGCCTCGACCGCCACGGGGTGGACGTGATCGTCGTGGCGCGCGGCGGCGGTTCTCTCGAGGACCTGTGGGCGTTCAACGAGGAGATCGTGGCCCGGGCCATCGTCGCCGCGAGCGTCCCGGTCGTCACCGGAATCGGCCACGAGATCGACCTCACGATCGCCGACCTCGCCGCCGATCTGCGCGCTCCGACGCCCTCGGCCGCGGCGGAGATGGTCGCCGACAGCGAGCAGGAGATCCTGGAGCGCCTCGCCGGCTCCCGCCGGCGGCTGGCCGCGGCGGCGCGCCTGGCGCTGCTGCGCCGGCGCGAACGGGTCGGCCGGCTGCGGCACCACCCGGGGCTGACCCGCACGGCGCGCCGCCTGGAGGGGGCCTCGCAGCGACTCGACGACCTCGGCGCGCGCCTCCGGCGCGCGCTCGAGTCCCGCACCCGCGATGCACGCCGCCGCACCGAGCGCCTCGCCGACCGCCTGGCGCCGCGTTCCCTGCGCGATCGACTGCGCCAGCGGCGCGAGCAGCTCCGCGCCGAACGGCTGCGCCTCGCCGCAGCGTCACGCGCCGGAGTCCTGGCCCGCGGGTCGGCCCTGCGCCGGCTCGCCGACCTGCTCGATTCCCTCTCTCCCCTGACCGTCCTCGGCCGCGGCTACGCGCTCTGTCGCGACACCGGCGGCCGCGTGGTCCGCCGCGCCGACGCGGTCAAGCCAGGGGACGCGGTCGCGGTGCGCGTGGCGCACGGAGAGCTTGACTGCCGGGTGCAGCGCGTGCTGCTGCCGGCACCGGAGGAAGGATGACTCGCGACAAGAAGCCGCCCGCCGAACCGACCTTCGAGGAGGCGATCGCCCGACTCGAGACGATCGTCGGAGCGCTCGAGGGGGGGGATGCCCCGCTCGAGGAATCGTTGCAGCTGTTCGAGGAGGGGGTGCGGCTGAGCCGCGCCTGCATGCAGCGGCTGGAGGCGGCCGAACGCCGGATCGAGATCCTGCTGAAGGACGAGGCGGGGGGCGCCGATCGCGCCGTCCCCTTCGCCCCGGCCGACGAGGAGTGAGCCGTTGACTCCGCCGCCTGCCGCCGCGGCGTTCCTCGAGGAGTGTTGCTTGCGGGTCGATGGCGCGCTCGACCGTATCCTCCCCGACGCGTCGACGGAGCCTTCGCGCTTCCATCGCGCCCTGCGCTACCCCGTCTTCGCGGGGGGGAAGCGCCTCCGCCCTGCCCTGCTGCTCGCCGCCAACCAGGCCTGCGGGGGAGATCCCGAGGCGGCGCTACCGGCCGCCGCCGCGCTCGAGCTGATCCACACCTATTCGCTGGTGCACGACGACCTCCCCGCCATGGACGATGACGCGCTCCGCCGCGGCCGTCCCACCTGCCACGTCGCCTTCGACGAGGCGACCGCCATCCTGGTGGGAGACGCGCTGCTGACCCTGTCCTTCGAGACGCTCGCGACGCTGCCGGCAGTCACCCCTGCGATCCGCGCCCAGGTCGCCTCCGAGATCGCTGCGGCGGCCGGCTCGCGCGGCATGGTGGCGGGGCAGGCGCTCGACCTGGAGTCGGAAGGAGAGGCGATCGACGGCGCGCGGCTCGAGCAGATCCATCGCCTGAAGACCGGGGCGCTCATCCGCGCCGCGGTCGGAAGCGGCGGCCTGCTCGCCGGCGCTTCCGCCGCCGAGCTCGACGCGCTCCGCCAGTTCGGCGCGGCGGCGGGACTGGCCTTCCAGATCGTCGACGACCTTCTCGACGTCGAGGGGACGAGCGCGGCGATCGGCAAGACCGCCGGGAAGGATGCGCGCGCCGGCAAGGCGACCTTCCCCTCCGTCTGGGGGATCCCGGCGTCGCGGCAGCGTGCTGCAGAGGCCGCGGGGCGCGCCCAGGCCGCACTCCTCCCCCTCGGGGCGCGGGGGGATCTCCTGCGGGCGCTGGCCGACTTCGTGGTCACGCGCGACCGGTGATGGAGGCCGCGATCGGCGCGACGAAGCGGGCCCGGGCGGACATCCTGCTGGTCGCACAGGGGCTCGCCGAGAGCCGCGAGCGGGCCCAGGCGTTGATCCTCGCCGGGTTGGTGTTCCAGGGAACGCGCCGCGTCGACAAGGCCGGCGACCGCCTGGCCGCAGACCCGCCGCTGCGCGTGGCCGGCGATCCGCTGCCTTACGTCGGACGCGGCGGCCTCAAGCTCGCCGCTGCGCTCGACCGGTTCGGGATCGACGCCACCGGCCTGACCGTGCTGGACGTGGGCGCCTCGACGGGCGGGTTCACCGACTGCCTGCTGCAGCGTGGCGCCCGCAGGGTCTACGCGCTCGACGTTGGCCGCGGGCAGCTGCACTGGCGTTTGCGGCAGGATCCACGCATCAGCCTGCTCGAGGGGGTCAACGCGCGCTACCTCACTGCGGCGGCGTTGCCGCAGCGGATCGACCTGGTGACCGTCGATGTGGCGTTCATCTCGCTCCGCCTCGTGGTGCCGCCCGTGCGGCGCGCGGCGGCGCCCGCCGCCTGGGTGCTGCTGGTGAAGCCGCAGTTCGAGGTGGGGCGCGGCGAGGTCGGGGCCGGCGGTATCGTGCGGGAGCCAGAGAAGCACCGGCGCGTCCTCGCCGAGGCGCTGGCGCTGGCCGCGGAAGAGGGGCTCACGGCGGCCGCACTCATCCCCTCGCCGGTCACCGGGGCGGAAGGAAACAGGGAGTTCCTGCTGCACCTGCGCGCCGACGGCACCCCCGTCGCCGCGGCCGAGGCGGCGCGCTGGATCGAGGAGGCAACGGCATGAAGCGAGTGCGGCGGGTCGGCGTGGTTGCAAAACCGAGTCCCATCCGGGCGCGCCCGGTGCTGCGCGCGCTGCTGCGGCGGCTGCGCGCGCACGGGGTGGAGACGATCCTCGACTTCGAGGCGGCCCGGATCCTGGGGCGGCCGCGCGAGGGGGTCGACCGCTCGGACCTCGGGCGCCGCAGCGACATGGTGATCGTGGCGGGCGGGGACGGCACGCTCCTGAGCATGGCTCGCGTGCTCCCCCGCGGCGGTCCTCCGGTGCTCGGCGTGAACCTGGGCAGCCTGGGATTCCTCACCGACGTCTCGCGCGAGGATCTCGCCGCCGTGCTGCCGCCCATCCTGGCGGGACGCTACGTCGTCAGCCGGCGCATGATGCTCTCGGTCGAGGTGCGCCGCGCGGGGCGGACGCGCGGACGCTACCGCGCGCTCAACGATGTCGTGATCAACAAGAGTGCGCTGGCGCGCATCCTCGACATCGAGCTGACTGTAGAAGGCCAGCCGATCACGGTGTACAAGGCGGACGGCCTCATCCTGTCCACCCCCACCGGTTCCACCGCCTACTGCTTGTCGGCCGGCGGGCCCATCGTGCACCCGGGGATCCAGGCGATCGTGGTGACACCGATCTGCCCGCACACGCTCACCAATCGCCCGCTCGTCATCCCCGGCGGGCTGACGCTCGAGGCGGGGGTCAGGACCGGGGACGAGAACGTCTTCCTCACCCTCGACGGACAGGTCGGCCTGCCGCTCACCCGCGACGATCGGATCCGGGTGCGGCGCAGCACGCACGACCTGCGGATGGTCACCCTCCCGGGCCGCAGCTATTTCCGGGTGCTGCGACACAAGCTCAAGTGGGGAACGCGCTGATCCGTCCGCGCTCCGACCTTCGCACCCGCCTCGGCGCGCTCACCTTCGGACTGGGGGGTACAGCGCTGCTCGCGGTGCTCGCCTGGACGCCGATGTCGAACAACGACATCTGGCTTCATCTCAAGGTCGGCGAGACGGTCCTGGCGGAAGGCGCGGTGCCGACGATCGAGCGCTTCTCGTTCACCGCCGCCGGACGGCCGCTGGTGCCGCACGAATGGGGCGCGGCCGTCCTCTTCGCCCTCGTCCACCGGGGCTTCGGCGTCAACGGGCTGATCCTGCTCAAGGGGCTGCTCGCGGCGGGCGCCTTCGCCGCGGTCGCCGCCGCGGCCCGCGGCATGGGAGCGCGTCCCCTGGTGCTGGCGCCCCTGCTGGCGATCGCGATGATCCTGGTCGCCGCCCGCCTGCTCGAACGGCCGCACCTGTGGAGCTATCTGCTGGCGGCCGTGTTTCTCTTCCTGCTCGATCGCCATCGCCGGCGGGGAGACCGTGCGGTGTGGCTGCTGCCGCCGCTGGCCACGGCCTGGGCGAACCTGCACGGTGGCTTCGTCCTCGGGTGGCTGCTCGCCGGGTCGTATCTCGCCGCGGAGGCGTTCTCCGCTTGGCGCGATGCGGGGGCGCCCTGGCGCCTAAGCCTTCGCGGGCGCCGCCTCGCCTGGATCGCGGCCGCCCTGCCGGTCGCCTGCCTGCTGAATCCGGTCGGGCCGCGACTGCTGGTGTTCCCCTTCCATCTCACCTCGAACCCCCTCTTCATGGCGTCGGTCTACGAGTGGCTGCCCACCTTCCACCCCGTCTTCCGGGGCAGCTACATGTTTCGCGAGTACCTGGCCCTGGTCTCGGTGCTCGCGCTCGGAGTCGTCGCCAGGCTGCGCGGCCGCGCGCGCTGGCTCTGCGTCGCGGGGCTCGCCGTGGCAGCCGCGGGGATCGCCGTGAGCCCCTGGCTCCTCGGTACCGGACTCCTGCTGTTCGTCGGAGCGCTGCTGCTCGGCCGCGGGGCCGTGCCGATCGCGCCGGGCCTCGCCGCTGCGGCGATCTTCGCGCTCTCGACCCGGATGAACCGGACGGTCACCGATTTCGCATTGCTCGCCCTGCCGCTCGCCGCAGCACTGCTCGATCGCGAGGTGCGGCGACGCGCGCGGCCGCTCGACACCTGGTGGCGGCGCGTCCCCGGGGTCGGAGCGGCGGCCGGCGGCATCCTCCTGGCAGTCGTCGGGCTTTGGATCGCGCAGCACGGCTTCTGGTTCAACCCGAGCACGCGGAGGACGTCCGGCCCCGGCGTCGCGGGCGTGCCCGTCGCCGCGGTGGCGTTCATGGACGAGGAGCGGATCGAGGGGAGGCTCTTCGCCAGCTACAATGCAGCCTCGTATGCGATTTACCGATTGCACCCGCGCGTGCGCGTCTTTCTCGACTCGCGCAACGAGGCGTACCCGGAGGAGATCTTCACCGAGTACCTGCGCGCCATGGAGGACCCCGCCGCCTTCGGCTCGCTGCTGGATCGATACGCGGTGGAGGCGGTGCTGCTGACCCTGCGGCCAAGCCCGCCGCTGGCGATGACCCAGGGGATCGAGGCCCGGTCCGATTTCGCCCTGGTCTATTTCGACGACCGCGCCGCGGTCTGGGTGCGGGACCTCCCGCGCCACGCGGAGCTGATCGCGAGGCGCGCGTACACCTACCTCTCCCCTCTCTCGATCGGGCGGCGGCGGATCGACGCAAACTCCGCGCCGGCGGCGGTGGCCGAGGCGATCCGGGCGCTGGCCGACTGCCGGCAGTGCCTGGTGGCGCGGAGCGCGCTAGCCGAGGCGACGCTCATGCGCGGCGAGCTGGACGCGGCGCGGAGCCAGTTCGAGGAGTTGGCCTTCCACTCGCCCGATCTTTTCCTGGCGCGCCTGCGGCTGGGCGACATCCTCGGGCTGCGCGGTGACGTGGCGGGCGCGGAGGCGCGCTACCAGGAGGCGCTGCTCCTCTCCCCGAACGATCCGTACATCGCGAACCAGCTCACCGCGCTGCGGCGCGACGGGCGCCTCGCGACGGTCGCGGTCCTGCAGCCGGAGACCCCCACGCCGATCCCGGCCCCCGGCAGCGACGGGACGCCGCTTCCCTGACGCCATCCACCCCTTCCGCGCCGCGCCACGCGCCGCTATCATGCCGCGGATGTGGTGTCCCGCCTGTCGTGCCTCGATCCCGGCCGGGCTGCTGACCTGCCCTGCCTGCGGTAGTGCTCCGGTCGATCCCCCCGCCGAGCCACGGACGGAGCGCCCAGCCATCGCCGCGCTCCCCGAGGCGAGCTGCTGCGGGCTCTGCAACGCCGCGATCCTCCCGGGCGACACCGTCTGCGTCGGCTGCGGCGAGCCGCTGGCGTGACCCCTCCCTCGCCCGCCCGCCCGCCGGCGCGGCGGTGGCGGTGGGTGCTTGCCGCCGGTGCGGGAGGGGTGGCGCTCGTCGCCTACTGGCTCACGCTGTTGCCAGGGCTCGGAAACGGCGGGGACACCGCGAAGTTCCAGTTCCTCGGCCGCGTCCTCGGGATCGGGCACCCGACCGGCTACCCGCTCTACCTGCTGCTGAACTGGGCGTTTGGACACCTGCCGATCGGCACCCTCGCGTACCGGATCAACCTCCTCTCGGCGCTGCTCGGCGCCACCGCCGTCGCGCTGCTGGTTCCGGTCCTCGCCCGGCTGGGGGCGGGGCGCTATGCGCCGATCGGCGCGCTCTGGATCGCCTTCTCCTACACCTTCTGGTCGCAGGCGATCGTCGCGGAGGTGTACACGCTGCACGCGCTCTATCTCGTCGCCGCGCTTGCGGCGATCCTGGCGTGGGGAGAGGAGGGGCGCGCGTCCGGGCTGGCCTGGTCGCTGTTCTTCATCGGCCTCGCGTTCAGCCACCACCTGCTGATTGTCACCGCGCTCGCGGGGTTCCTGGCCTACGCGATCGCCACCAACTGGAAGGCGCTCCTCCGCCGCCCGGCGCTCGTCGGAGCAGCGGCCGGGGTGGTGGCGGGGACGCTGCCGTACGCCTACCTGTTCTGGAGGACAGCGGCGGAGGCGCCCTATCTCGAGGGGAAGGTCCGGACCCTGGGCGATCTGTTCGCCTTCGTCAGCGGCGGGCCGTTTCGCGCCTCGATGGCCGTGGTAGGAGAGAGCGCCCCCCTCGGCCCGAGGCTTGTGGAAACGCTGCGTTATGTCTTCCTCGAGTGGACGCCGGTAGGCTGGCTGCTCGTCCCGCTCGGGGCCGCGGTCCTGTGTCGCGCCAAGCCGCGCGCGGCGCTGCTCCTCGGGTTGATCGCGGCGGGGGATCTGGGGTTCGCGGCCACCTACGACGTCCCGGACTACTTCGTCTTCCTCCTCCCCTTCTATCTGGTCTGCGGCGCCGTGGCGGTGCAGGTGCTCCCCACGCTCGAGCGGCTGCTCACCCCGCGCCTGGGAGAGCGCGCGGCCATCTGCCTGACGCTCGGGCTCGGGGCTCTGCTGGCGGGCGCGCTCGCGGTCACGAACGGCCGCCTGCTCGATCGCAGCGAAGACGTCGAGGCGGAGCGATCCGCGCGCGCCATCCTCGACGCCGTCGGCGAACCGGCGGTGATCCTCTCGGCGAACTACGACCTCGCGAACTACCTCTACTACGACCTGCTCACCGAGTCCGCCTACCAGGGGCGCGAGGTGTACGTGGTGCAGTCCATCGGCTGGGACGCGCTGCGCGCCTATCTGGTGGGATCCGGCCGCCTGCCGCAGGTCGAGCAGGGGCCGCCCGACGGAGTCCCGCCCGGGCTGCCGGCATTCGTCGCCTCCAATGCGGCCGAGTTCGAACGCGCCGGCTTCGCGCTCCAGCCGGTCGCGGGGGCCGGGTTTCCGCTCTTCCACCTGGCCGGCTCCGCCGCCGGCCCGCGCTGAAAATGAAAGAGGCCCTCCCTAGGGAGGGCCTCGGTCAGCGAATCTCGACCGCCTTCTAGCGGCGGTTCTCCGGCTTGCGCGCCGGATCGTTCGCGGGGCGCGGTGTCGGCTGCGGGTTTCCCTTGAAGGTGGGGGTCAGCTCCTTGTTGATGACCGCCCAGTCCGGCGACTGGTCCTCGGTTTCGACGATCGCCTCGATCGGGCACTCGGGCAGGCAGGCGCCGCAGTCGATGCACTCCTCCGGGTCGATGATCATGAACTCCTCACCCTGGTACTCCCCAGGATGGATGCAGTCGACCGGGCAGACCGCGACACAGGTGGCGTAGCGCTCCCCCAGGCACTTCCCCGTGATGACGTAGCTCATGGAATCTCCTCGCGCTCCCGCAGCCATTCGGCGCCCCGGAGCACCCGGGTCGACCTCTGCGACGGCTGCCGCATTGGATGTCAAGGTAGGTCCGCGGGATCCGGCCCGTGCCGCTGCGCCGGCCCCCCACCGCAAAGCCCCGGCATTATGGATGAGGGGGATGCGGTTTTCCAGTGGCCTGCGAGGGCCCGGCCGGGCCCCTCGCGGCCCGGGCGGAGCACACCCGGCCACCCCGCCTGACGATCGTACGGATCCCGCCGCCCGCTGTCACCTCCCTGTAACCACGATTCGACTGACGGTGTGACCCGCCAGCGGTAGGTTCCGAGGGGAGCGTCGATCCGCGCGGAGGCGAGGCGTGTCCATCGTCCTTGATCACGTCAGCAAGAGATACGACGGCCATGCGGTCGTGAACCAGGTCTCGCTCGAGATCCCGGACGGGGAGCTGTTCGTTCTCCTCGGCCCGTCCGGATCGGGCAAGAGCACCGTCCTGCGGATGATTGCGGGGCTGGCGGAGGCTGAGGACGGCCGCATCCTTCTGCATGGCCGCGATGTCACCTCGCTCTCCCCGCAGCGGCGCGGCGTCGGCCTGGTGTTCCAGCACTATGCGCTCTTCCGCCACATGACCGTGGCGGAGAACATCGAGTTCCCGCTCCGGGTCCGGCGGGTGGCGCGCGGCGAGCGCCGGAAACGACGCGACGAGCTGCTCGAGCTGGTCGGGCTTGCCGGGCTGGGGGCCCGACGCCCGGACGAGATGTCGGGCGGGCAGCAGCAACGGGTGGCACTGGCCCGGGCGCTGGCTCACCGGCCCGAGGTCCTCCTCCTCGACGAGCCGTTCGGGGCGCTCGACGCGAAGATTCGCGGCGACCTCCGCCAGGCGATCCGTGCCATCCAGCGTGAGCTGCGGGTGACGACCATCTTCGTCACCCACGATCAGGAAGAGGCGTTCGCGCTCTCAGACCGGCTCGGGATCATGAACTTCGGGCGCCTGCTCGAGGTCGGCCCGCCGCGCGAGCTGTACCTGCGCCCGCAGACGGAGTTCGTCGCCACCTTCCTCGGCACCGCCAACCTGATGGTCGGCGAGTGCGACGCGTCGGGCGTTCGGCTCGGGCCGCTGCGCTTCCCACTGGCGACGGAGATTGCAGCGTCGGAGGAGGTGCGGCGGGTACAGGTGCTGTTCCGCCCCGAGGATGTCGCGGTCAAGGACAGAGAAGGCGCGCTCTCGCAGGCGACTCTCGGCCAGGCACGGGTGGAGGAGGCGAGCTTCTCGGGCTCGATCGAGCGGCTGCGACTGCGTCTGCCGGCGCTCGCCGGCGTGCGCACGATCTCCCCCCCCGTCCCCTTCGGCAGCGACTCGCTGATCGTCGAGGCGACGCGCTCCCAGCATCAGGCAGTGCGCTTCCCGTTGCGCGCCGGTGACACCGCCTGGGTCGGGGTGCGGCGCCTGCACGCCTTGACCCATCCCGGGCTCAGCCTGCTGCTGCTCACCGATGGCGCCGCGACCTCGGCAGGCGCGCTGGCTCTCGGCAGCCAGATCGCCCGTCTCGCGCATGCCCGGGTCACCCTGCTCGTCAGCGGGCTTCCCACGGGGGAAGCAGCCGGGCTGCTGCAGCAGGCGCGTGAGCGGCTCGGCAGCGGCCTGGCAGCCGTCGAGTCGCGCTCCACGGAACGGCCGCTCGCGGCCGCCGTGGCGGAAGAGGCGACCCGCCAGCATTACGACCTGGTGGTGCAGGCGGCGGGACTGGATGCCGCCGGGACGGCGGAGCAGGTCATGCGCGCCGGCGACCACCATCTCCTGCTGGTCCCCGGCCCCTGCGCGGTGCCGTCCCGCGTCCTTGTTTGCGTCGCCGTCGGCGAGCCGGGGAAGGAGGACGTGCGCTTCGCGGGGCGCCTGGTGCGCCATCTCGGGGCCTCGGTCACGCTGCTCACGGTGGTCCCCCATGACCCATCCGAGGTCGAGGTCGAGCGCGCCGAGCGCTTCCTCGCCGCCGGGCTCCGGACCCTGAGCGGCACCGGCGTGCCGGCGAGCAGCGTTCTGCGCCGCGGCGTGGCGAGCGCGGAGATCCTGCGGGAGCTCGAGGTGGGGAGGCACGACCTGCTCGTGCTCGGGACACCGCTCGAGTCGCGACCCGGCCGCGTGCTGCTGGGCGGACTGGTCGGGGATCTGCTGGGTCAGGCGCTGGATCGCCCTGTGTTGCTGGTCCGCACGCGGCCGGTCGCAGCGGAGGGGTGAGGCGGTGGCGAAACGACCGGGCCCGACCGGGTCGCCCGTTGGAGAGGAGGGGGATGGCACGATGACGAGATACCGGATGCGAATTGGAATGGCCGCGGCGCTCCTGGTCATGGCGACGGCGCCCGTCGCCCGGCGGACTTTCGCCCAGGGCGCCGAAGGCGAGCCGGCGTCGCAGACCACGGAGGAGAAGGTCGACGCCGTCGACCAGCGGATCCGGATCCTTGAGCGGCAGCTCGAGCTGGAGAAGGAGCAGGCGGCGGAGAAGGCAAAAGGAACGCTGCAGGCCTCCGCCGGAAAGGACGGCTTCGTCTTGAAGTCGGCGGATGGCGACTACCAGCTGCGGATCCGCGGCTACATCCAGACGGATGGCAGGTTCTTCGAGGACGACGTCGATCGACCCGCCACCGACACGCTGTTGATCCGGCGCGCGCGGCCGATTTTCGAGGCCACGCTCGCGAAACGGTTCGACTTCAAGATCATGCCCGACTTCGGCGACGGCAAGACGGTCCTGCAGGAGGCGTACGCGGAGGTCCGCCTGCTGCCGGCGTTCGGGATCCGGGCCGGGAAGTTCAAGGTCCCGTTCGGCCTCGAGCGGCTGCAGTCGGCCACCAACCTCCCTTTCCTGGAGCGGGCGCTGCCGAACAACCTCGTCCCCAATCGCGACGTCGGCCTGCAGGTCCAGGGGCAATTCCTGGAGGGCACGATCAGCTACGCCGCCGGGGTGTTCAACGGCGTCCCGGACGGCGGCAGCGCCGACATCGACGTCAACAACGGCAAGGAGATCGCCGGCCGGGCCTTCTTCCACCCGTTCCGCCGGACCTCGGCCCCGTCGCTCCGCGGACTCGGGGTGGGGATTGCGGCGACGTACGGCGACAACCGTGGAACGCCGGCCTCGAGCGGGCTCGGAGCGTACCGGACCGTCGCCCAGCAGGCCTTCTTCACCTACCGCATCGGCACGACCGACGCGACGGCGGTCGTCGCGGAGGGGCGGGGCGTGCGCCTCTCCCCGCAGCTCTACTACTTCGTCGGCTGGTTCGGCCTGCTGGCCGACCAGGTTTCCTCGAGCCATGAGGTCCGGATCGGCGGGCAGACGGCCGCGCTCGAGAACGACGCCTGGCAGGCGACCGCCATGTTCGTTCTCACCGGCGAGCAGGCTTCGTACTCGGGGGTCGTCCCGAAGAGCCCGATCGATGCCAGATGGAATGGCGGCGGGGCGGTCGAACTGGTCGCTCGCTACGGCGAGCTTTCGATCGACGGGGGCAGCTTCCCGGTCTTCGCGGATCCCGCGGTCTCGGCCCGGCAGGCGCGGGAGGCGGCGCTCGCCGTCAACTGGTACCTGAACCGCCACATGAAGATGATGCTGGACGCCTCCGTCACGCGCTTCGACGGGGGCGGCGCGTCCGGCGCCGACCGCGAGGACGAGAAGGTCCTGCTCACGCGCCTGCAACTGGCGTTTTGACGTACACACCTCGCCGCACCCCGGAGACCTCCCGCGGGCGGCGATCGAAAGGGGGCTCCCGATGTTGCTACGCCGATCGCTTCTCATCCTGGTGATCGCCACGCTGGCCGGCGGCACGAGTCCGTCCGCCGCCGCCGAGTCGGCGCTCTTGAACGTCTCATACGATCCGACGCGAGAGTTCTACCAGGAGTTCAACGCCGCGTTCGCAAAGCACTGGGAGAAGCAGACGGGCATCACCGTGGCACTGCGACAGTCGCACGGCGGCTCGAGCAAGCAGGCCCGCTCGGTGATCGACGGGCTGGAGGCCGACGTCGTCACTCTCGCGCTCGCCTACGACATCGACGCCATTGCCCAGAACGCGCGCCTGCTGCCGCTCAACTGGCAGTCGCGCCTCCCCCACAACAGCGCCCCCTACACCTCGACGCTCGTCTTCCTGGTCCGCAAGGGAAACCCCAAGCAGATCAAGGACTGGAACGATCTCGTGCGGCCCGGAGTGACCGTCGTCACCCCGAACCCCAAGACGTCGGGCGCGGCCCGCTGGAATTACCTCGCCGCCTGGGGGTACGCGCTGCAGCAGAACGGCAATGACGAGGCGAAGGCGCGGGAGTTCGTCGCCAAGCTGTTCAAGAACGTGCCGGTGCTCGACTCGGGGGCGCGCGGGGCGACGACCACGTTCATCGAGCGCGGCATCGGCGACGTCCTGATCAACTGGGAGAACGAGGTCCTGCTCGCGGTGCGCGAACTGGGCGCCGGCCGCTTCGAGATGGTGGTGCCGTCGGTCAGCATCCTGGCGGAGCCGACGGTCGCCCTGGTGGACAAGGTCGTGGACAAGCATGGCACCCGCATCGTCGCCCAGGCGTACCTCGACTATCTGTACTCCGAGGAAGGGCAGGAGATTGCGGCGAAGCACTACTACCGCCCGCGGCTCGAGTCGGTCGCGGCGCGGTACGCGGCGCAGTTCCCCAAGATCGCCCTGTTCACCATCGACGAGCGGTTCGGGGGGTGGCAGAAGGCGCAGAAGACGCACTTTGCCGACGGCGGCATGTTCGATCAGATCTACCAGCCGGGACGCTGACGGACCCGAAGGCGGAGGCGAGCGCATGGCGGTAGCGCGACGCGAGTCACGGGTATTGCCCGGCTTCGGGCTGACCCTGGGGGTTACCCTGGCATACCTGGGGCTCCTGGTCGTGATCCCGCTCGCCGCGCTGGCGCTCAAGACCACCGAGCTGACAGCCCTGCAGTTCTGGGAGAAGGTGACCGAGCCGCGGGTGCTTGCCGCCTACCGCCTCACCTTCGGCGCCGCCGCGGTGGCCGCAGCGATCAACCTCGCCTTCGGCTCGCTCGTGGCGTGGGTGCTGGTGCGTTACGAGTTCCCGGGGCGCCGCCTGGTGGACGGCCTGGTCGACCTGCCGTTCGCGCTGCCGACGGCGGTCGCGGGGATCGCGCTGACCGCGATCTACAGCCCGAACGGCTGGCTCGGCGGGCCGCTCGCGGCCCTCGGCGTGCAGGCGGCCTACTCCAGGCTCGGGGTGGTGATTGCCCTGACCTTCGTCGGACTCCCGTTCGTGGTGCGGACCGTGCAGCCGGTGCTGCAGGACCTCGACTCGGACATGGAGGAAGCGGCCGCCAGCCTGGGGGCAGGACGCCTGCGGACCTTCGTCCGCGTGATCCTCCCCGTCCTCCTCCCGTCCGTGATCACCGGCTTCACCCTGGCCTTTGCGCGGGCAATCGGCGAGTACGGGTCGGTCATCTTCATCTCCGGGAACATGCCGATGCGCACGGAGATCGCGCCCCTCCTTATCGTCACCAAGCTCGAGCAGTACGACTACGCGGGCGCGACCGCGATCGCGGTCGTCATGCTGCTGGCGTCGTTCGTGCTTCTCCTGCTCATCAACCTGCTGCAGCGCTGGAGCGCCCCGCGGGCGCGCTCGGTCTGAGGCCGCATGCGAAGCGAAGGCGGGATGTCGAACCAGGCAACGCGCGAGCCCGCGTGGGTCCGGCGGCTGCTCACCGGGATCGCCCTGCTCTTCCTCGGGCTGTTTCTGTTCGTGCCTCTCGCAACGGTGTTCTTCGAGGCGTTTCGAGGCGGCGTCGCCGTCTACCTGCGCGCGCTGGTGGAGCCGGATGCCCTGTCGGCGATCCGGCTGACCCTGCTCGTCGCGATCGCGGTCGTCCCGCTCAACCTCGCCTTTGGCCTGGCGGCCGCCTGGGCGATCGCGAAGTTCGAGTTCCCCGGCAAGAGCCTGCTGATCACGCTGATCGACCTGCCGTTCTCCGTCTCGCCGGTGGTTTCGGGGCTGATCTTCGTGCTGCTGTTCGGGCTGCAGGGAGTGCTGGGGCCGTGGCTTCAGGCGCACGACATCAAGGTCATCTTCGCCGTGCCGGGAATAATCCTGGCAACGCTTTTCATCACGATGCCGTTCGTGGCCCGCGAGCTGATCCCGCTCATGCAGGCGCAGGGAAGCGACGAGGAGGCGGCGGCGCTCACTCTCGGGGCGAACGGCTGGCAGATCTTCTGGCACGTCAGCCTGCCCAAGATCCGCTGGGGGCTCCTCTACGGTGTCGTGCTCTGCAATGCCCGCGCGATGGGAGAGTTTGGCGCGGTGTCGGTGGTCTCGGGGCACATCCGGGGCCTCACCAACACCATCCCGCTCCACGTCGAGATCCTCTACAACGAGTACCAGTTCGCCGCCTGTTTCGCCGTGGCCTCCCTGCTGACGCTCCTCGCGGTGGCGACGCTGGTTCTCAAGGGGGTGGTCGAGTGGCGCTCCGGCCGCGTCCCGCCCGTCGCGTGAGTCTCCATCGCCGGGGCTGGCGAACACGGTTCGCCAATCAGCCGTTCCCGTGCGGGGTGTGTGCTAGCATGCGACCGGTTTTCGTTGCTCCCCCACGCCGCGAGATGATGCCCCGATGCGCCCCCTGAGCCTCGGCAAGATCCTGATCGGCGTGAATGTCGGGCTCGTCGTCCTGGCGGTCCTCGGTGTCGTCGCGGGTGGTCTGGCACATCTGCAGCGGCTGGCGAGCGAGCAGGCCGTCACGCAGGTGCGCTTCGCGGGGTCCGCGGCCCAGGAGGCGCTCAATCGCTCGCGCGACGACGCCCGCGTCTCCGCTCGGATCCTGGCCGAGCGGCCCACGCTGGCCAGGCTCCTCGGCAGCGGCGACGCCGCCTCGCTTCAGGCCTTCCTCGAGCCCTTCCGCACCACGAGCCAGATGACCGCCTGTGCCGTCTGGCGAGGCGGCGTTCTCGTCGCCTCGGCCGCGCCCGCCGGCTTCGAATGGGATGCGCTTGCGACCACACCGGACGACTGGGGGTTCCTGCCGACCGCGGCGGGAGCGCCGCTGACCCTGATCGCCGTCGCCCCGGTAACGGCGATCGGCGGCGCCCGCGTGGCCGTGGCGCTCCGCCTCGACGAGGTGGCCGCGGCGGCACTTGGCCGCGAGGTCGGGGTGCAGGTCGCGATCCTCGGCCGCGCGGCGGCGCTGGCGGTCGGCACTCCCGACCGGCAGGCACAGCGCGCCGAGGCGATGGAGAGTGGCGAGATACGCGCCGCCCCCTTCGCGGAGGAGGAGAGCTTTGTCGCCTCGCTGCCGCTGCGATCACCCGCGGGACAGGTCGTGGGTGTGGTCGAGACCGACCTGCCGATGGCCGGCATCACCGACTCGCTGAGCGCTCTCGGTCGCTCGCTCTGGGCGGCGGCGCTACTCGTTGCCCTGCTCGCGGGCGTGCTGGGCATCGTCCTCGCGAGATGGCTCTCCCGGCCACTCCAGGCGCTGACAGTGGCGTCGGCGCGGATCGGCCAGGGAGATCTCACCACGCCAATCCCGCGCGCCGGCGGCGCCGAGGCGGCGCTGCTGGCGACCGCGATGGAGGAGATGCGGCGGCGGCTGCTGCAGCTCACCGGCGATCTGAGGCGGCAGCAGAACGAGGCGGAGGCGGTGCTTGGCGGGATCGGGGAAGGGGTGTTCGCGGTGGATCGCGATCGGCGCGTCCGCTACCTGAACCCGCAGGCGGCGGCGCTTCTCGGGGTCCAGGCCGACCAGGCGATCGGCCGCTTCTGTGGCGACCTCCTCGACCCGGTCCCGGTGGACGGCGAGCGCCCGTGCGAGACGCACTGTCCGATCCTCGACGCGCGCTTCCGCGGCAGCGCCCGCGCCACGGAGCACCTGCGCGCCGGCGGTCGTCTCCGCACGGTCGTGGTCGCCAGCGCCCCGCCACCCGAGAGCGCGGGGACCCCGAGAGGGGGCGAGCCGGAACGACAGTTCCAGGTCCTCCGCGACGAGACCGAGATCGAAGGGGCGCGGCGGGCGCGCGATGCGGTCCTGGCGAACATCTCCCACGAGTTTCGCACCCCGCTGGCGGCCCAGATCGCCTCCCTCGAGCTGCTCCGCGACCGCCTCCCCGAGACCGGCGCCGACGCCGCCCGGCAGCTCGTGCAGTCGCTCGAGCGGGGCGCCTTGCGGCTGACGCAGCTGATCGACAACCTGCTGGAGAGCGTACGCATCGAGGCGGGAGAGCTGTCGATTCGGCGGGCGCAAGTAGCGCTCGATGAGGTCGCCGAGGCCGCCGTCGAGATCACGGCGCCGCTCCTGGCGCAACGCGAGCAGCGCGCCTCCCTCGATCTCCCCTACCCGCTTCCCGAGATCAGCGGCGACGCCGCGCGTCTCACGCAGGTGCTGGTGAACCTCCTCGCCAACTCGAGCAAGTTCGCCCCTCCCGCGTCGGAGATCCGCATCGGCGGCGAGGTCGGCGCCGACACGGTCACGCTGTGGGTCGACGACGACGGGCCCGGGCTGCCGCCGGGCGCCGCCGAGCGGGTCTTCGAGCGCTTCGTGCGCGAGCCGGGTCAGGCCGAGAACGGCGAGCCGGCCGCCAGCGGTGTGGGCCTCGGGCTCTGGATCGTCCGCTCGATCGTCGAGCGTCACGGGGGACGGGTGGACGCTGCCGCTGCCTCGGGAGGAGGAATGCGCGTGCGCCTCGTCCTCCCCCACGCGGGCGCCGCGGCGGGCGCGGCCGGGGGAGCCCGCGCATGAAGGTCCTCGTCGTCGATGACGATCTCGATCTCCTAGGGCTCATCGCCTTCGCCCTGCGCCAGGCCGGGTACCTGGTGATCGAAGCGCAGGATGGACCGTCGGCGTTGCAGGCGATCGCGCAGGAGGCCCCCGACCTGATTGTGCTGGACGTCAACCTGCCGCACATCGATGGGCTGGAGGTGCTGCGGCGGCTGCGCGCCGGCGGCTCACGGACGCCGGTGATGCTGCTGACCGTCCTCGCCGGCGAAGAGAATCAGATCCGCGGCCTCGACCTCGGCGCCGACGACTACCTCACGAAGCCGTTCAGCCCGCGCACGCTCCTGGCCCGCGTGCGCACGCTGCTGCGGCGCGCCGTTCCCGGCGCCGGGAGCCTCGTCGCCGCCGGCGAGATCTCCGCCGATCCGGAGACGCATGCGGTCCGCGTCGCCGGCGGCGCCGCGGTACGGCTCACGGCGCTGGAGTTCCGGTTGCTGCAACTGCTCCTTGCCAATGCCGGACACACGCTCCCCCCGGAACGCCTGACCCTCCACGTGTGGGGATCGCGCGGGATGGGCGACCGGCAGGCCCTCAAGCAACTGGTGCACCGTCTCCGCCGGAAGATCGAGCCGGACCCCGCGGAGCCGAGCTATCTCTTGACCGTGCCCGGGCTCGGCTACCGCCTCGAACCAAGCGGCTAGCGAGGCGTAGTCCGGCAATCGTCGTCTCCCGTACTGGCGCGAGCGCCTCCCCGTCATCCGTCATTCCGGCGCAACACTACTTTGTCAGATTCTCCCGAAAGGTGAACCGGACAACGGAGGGGGCCGCGGTAGGAACGGGAGGGGCACGGCGATCGCCGCCTTCACCGTCATTCCGGCGCAAGCCGGAATCCACCGGCGCCCCCGG
>Ga0210379_10000023_pt1 | contig 36948 bp, 36 predicted proteins | sample PLMedo_2_FD_155468 | JGI IMG/M metagenome (GOLD analysis project Ga0210379, IMG submission 155468) | Groundwater sediment microbial communities from an aquifer in East River, Colorado, USA - PLM4_32_coex redo | ecosystem: Environmental > Terrestrial > Soil > Riparian zone | place: USA: East... | reverse complement strand
TTTTCAACGCGTCGGCGAACGCCTTCGATTCGAAACCGGCCTTGTTCCACGGTGCGGCCCACGCCGCCATCGGCCGCAGCAGGGCGGTTCCGCCCGCCGCGGCAAGCGCACCCAGCCCGCCGGCGAGCTTGAGAAAGCCCCTGCGAAACCGATTCATAGCATTGTTCTCCTCGTTTGGTGGCGCCGGTTGGTCCCGTGAGTGGCAACCGGCGCAGACTTCATGCATCCTACGCAGCCCCATCGACGCTCGTCAAGAACGCGCGGCTTATGTCGCTATTAAGCGGGCTTATTCACCCGGTCCCGCGGCTTTCACTTCTTGCGCGCCCGCTCGCGCCGTCCAATGCCCGGATCGGCCACCGGCTTTTTCAAGCAAGCGGACATCTTCAAAATACATGCCCCGATCCACTGCCTTGCACATATCGTAGATGGTGAGCAACGCGACGGTGACGGCCATCATCGCCTCCATCTCAACGCCGGTTGGCCCGACGGTCGCGACCGTAGCGACGCACCTCACGGCGCTGGCTCTGCGCTCGACGGTGAATTCCACGTCGATTCGGGTGAGCGCCAGCGGATGGCACAACGGGATCAGTTCCGGGGTGCGTTTCGCGGCCTGTATCGCGGCCACGCGCGCCACGCCGAGCACGTCGCCCTTTTTTGCTCCACCGGCGGCTATTTGCCGCAACGTCGCCGGCCGCATGCGGATGCGGCCGGCGGCGCGCGCCACGCGCTGCGTGGCGGCCTTCCCGGCCACGTCGACCATCCGCGCCTGGCCTCGCGCATCGAAGTGAGTCAATTTCTTCACGTTAAGAATCCCGCTCGCGGTAGGAACTACCGCGCATCTAAATTATCATAGCATCATGCGTTTACGCGTATTTGCGGTATTGCTTCTGGCGGCCGTTACGGGCGTGTTCGCGCAGGGGCTGCCCGACCTCGGCGACGTGGCCGAGGCCGGGTTCACCCCGCTGCAGGAACGACGGCTGGGCGAGAGCATCATGCGCGAGATCCGCAGCGACCGCAGCTACTACGATGATGCGGAGGCGACGGACTACATCAGCGACCTCGGCAACCGGCTTGCCTCGCGCAGCCGGGAGTCGCGCCAGGATTTCGATTTCTTTCTGGTCCGCGACAACCAGATCAACGCATTCGCGCTGCCGGGCGGCTTCATCGGGGTCAACACCGGCCTGGTGCTGGCGGCGCAGGCCGAGTCCGAACTGGCGAGCGTGATGTCCCACGAAATCGCGCACGTGACCCAGCGCCACATCGCGCGCATGATTGCCCAACAGAAGCAGAGCGCCTTGACGTCTCTGGCGACGCTGGCGGCGGCCTTGCTGCTGTCCCGCGTCAGTGGCCAGGCCACGGAAGCGGCGATCGCCTTCGGCACCGCCGGCAGCATCCAGAATCAATTAAACTTCACGCGCGACAACGAGCGCGAGGCCGACCGCGTCGGCCTGCAGATCCTGGAGCAGGCGGGGTACGATCCCCGTGGGATGGCGAGCTTCTTCGAGCGCCTGCAGCGCGCCAGCCGTGCCTATGACTCCAGCGCGCCGTCGTACCTGCGCACGCATCCGCTGACCTTCGAGCGCATTGCCGACATGCAGAACCGCACGCAGGATGTAGGTTACCGCCAGATTCCCGACAGCCTTGAGTTCCAGCTGATCCGCGCCAAGCTCAAGGCACGGCTCGACCCGCCGCGCGAAGCCATTGCCTTCTTCGAGTCGAGCCTGTTGGAGCGCAAGTTCCTGAGCGAAGCGGCGAGCCGATACGGCCTCGCCGCCAGCCTCACGCGCGTGAAGGATTTCAGCCGCGCTCGCAAGGAGCTCGACGCATTGCGCAAGCTCGCGCCGGCGAGCCCTGTCGTTGAGACGCTGGCTTGCGAAGTGGCGGCGGGCGGGCGCGGCCCGGAGGCGGCGGTCGGCTGCTACCAGGAGGCGCTGAAGTCCTACCCGTCGTACCGCGCCCTGATCTACGACTACGCCGACACGCTGCTGCGCATGGGTCGCGCCGATGCCGCGTTGAAGGTTGTCGAGGAACGGCTGCGGTCGATCACCGACGACCACCGGCTCTACCTGCTGCAGGCGCGCGCCTATGCCGCGCTTAACAGGCAGCTCGCGCAGCACCGCGCCCAGGCGGAGGCTTATATCCGGATGGGCAACCTGGCGGCGGCGATGGAGCAACTGAGAATCGGCCTCAAGAGCGGCGATGGGGATTTCTACCAGACGTCAAGCGCCGAGTCGCGGCTGAAGGAGCTGCGCCGGCTCGATGAGGAAATGCGGCGCGAGGCCGGCCGGCGCTGAACCCGGTATGGTATCTTGAAGCATGGACGTTAGCCGCACAAGCACGGCCCCCGGTTTGACTTCCGCGCTGCCGAAGATCGGCAAGTACGAGGTGATCAAGGAACTGGGCAAGGGCGCCACCAGCGCTGTGTACCAGGCTTACGACCCGTTCCAGAACCGCCAGGTTGCCATCAAGGTGGTTTTTCCCGAGGCGCTTGGCGACCGGGAGCACGGCAAGCGTTATCGCAAGCTCTTCATCACCGAGGCATCGCTCGCAGGCAAGCTGTCCCATCCCCACATCGTCGGTATCTACGACGCGGTCGCCGACGATGAGGCGAGCTACATCGTGATGGAGTACGTAGACGGCACCACGCTCGAGCAGTACGCGCGCCACGACGCCTTGCTGCCGGTGCAGCGCATCGTCGAAATCACCTATAAGTGCGCGCGGGCCCTGGAGTACGCATCCAACCAGGGCGTCATACACCGCGATATCAAGCCTGCCAACATCCTTCTTGCGAGCGGATCGGATATCAAGATCTCGGATTTCGGCGCGGCGTTGACGCAATCCTCGGACACCACTCAGGTGTCCGGCATCGGCTCTCCGGCCTACATGTCGCCGGAGCAGGTGAAGGAACAGCACCTCACCCATCAAACCGACATGTTCTCGCTCGGCGTCGTGATGTACCAGATGCTCACCGGGCAACCGCCGTTCCGCGGCGCCAACAACTACAACATTATTTACCAGATCATCAACGTCGATCCGCCGCCGCCGATCGCAGTGCGCCCCGACATTCCACCGCGCATCGACGCGATCGTCATGCGCGCGCTGCAGAAGGACACCGAGCGGCGCTACCAGACCTGGGACGAGTTCGCCCGCGATCTCGCCACCGCCCTCGGCAACGAGGAAAAGCGGGAATATGGCTTTCCCGAGAGCGAGAAATTCGACACGCTGCGCAGGCTCGAGTTTTTCCGCCATTTCACCGACGTCGAGCTGTGGGAGGTGTTGCGGCTCGCCAACTGGCAAAAGCATGTCCCGGAAACGGTGCTGATTCAGGAGAACGACATCGGCTCCTCGTTCTTCATTGTGGTTTCCGGCGAGGTGAAGGTAGTCAAGCAGGAGCGGCTGCTCAACGTGCTGAAGGCCGGCGAGTGCTTCGGCGAGATGGCCTACCTCGGCAAGCAGAAGTTTCAGCGTTCGGCCAGTGTCGTTGCGCTGTCCGAAATTGCGGTGATCGAGATCCGCGCCGAGACGCTGTCCAAGGCGTCGGACCTGTGCCGGCACCACTTCCACGGCGCCTTCCTCGAACTGCTGGTGGACCGCCTGGCCACCGCCAACGTGCGGCTGTCCCAGCTGCTCGCTGACCGCAATATCAGCGTATTTTGAGCGCCGCGCGCTTGCAGCGGCGGGTCATAGCCCCTATATTTCAGGTTGAATCGGAATCCTTCCGAGGCGAGAATAGCAATGAACTACGACAAGGAACTGGACGCACGCGGGCTCAACTGCCCGCTGCCCATTTTGCGCACCAAGAAGGCGCTCACCGATATGACCACCGGCCAGGTGCTGAAGATCCTCGCGACCGATCCCGGCTCGGTGAAGGACTTTGCGGCGTTCTCCAAGCAGACCGGCAACCCGCTGCTCTCCTCCGAGGCGGCGGACAAGGAGTTCATTTTTTTCATGCAGAAGCGATAGTCGGCGCCCCGACCGCGATGCGACGCGCTGGCACTGCCGGATCTGAACGGGCCGCGGACGCGGCGCGCCATGGTGCGCGGAAGTACCCCGGCGGCGCGGCCCGGCATCATGGCGCCGGCCGGTCGCCCGGCCTCCCGTGCGATTCGATCTCTTCTACGAGGTAGCAGTCCCGGAGCGGCTTGGCCTGAGCGAATCGCAGGCGTACGCCGAAACGCTCGGGCAGATCGAACTCGCCGATCGCCTCGGCTACGGCTGTGCCTGGCTGGTTGAGCACCATTTTCTCCGCGGCTATTCTCATTCGTCGAAGCCCGAGTTGCTGCTGGCCGCCGCCGCTGCCCGTACCGCCCGCATCCGTCTCGGCCACGCCGTCATCCCGTTGCCGCTGCATCACCCGGTGCACGTGGCAGAGCGTGTCGCTACGCTGGATATCCTGTCCGGCGGACGTCTCGAGATCGGTTTCGGGCGGGGATTCTCCCCGCGCGAGTACGCGATCTTCGGTGCCGACATGGCCTCGAGCCGCGAGATCGTCGAGGAAAGCCTTGAAATCCTGTTGCAGAGTTTTGCCCGCAAGCCGGTGAACCACCAGGGGCGCCACTATCGCATCGAGGCGCTCGACATTCTCCCGCACGTGGTGCAGACGCCGCACCCGCCGTTGTGGACCGCCGCCGTCAGCCCGGATACCTACGATTGGGCGGCTATCCGTGGGCTGGGCGTGCTCTCGGGGCCGTTCAAGCCGTGGTTCATGGTCAGGCAGGATATCGGACGCTATCGCGCGAGCTGGCGCCACGGCGCTGCGCCCCGCATCGGCATGACCATCGGCGTGCTGTGCCTGGCCGACGGTCGGCGCGCCCGCCGCCTAGCGCGGGACGCGTTCAAGTGGTTCTACGGAGAGCTCTTCCGCTCGGCGTTGCCGGTGCTCGAGCGGCTCTACCCGGGTTACGAGCAGTTGCACGAACTCGGCCGCTTCCGCGCGCTCATGAAGCTCGGGGTGGATCTGGGCCTCGCCGATACGTTTGGCATGGCTGTGGTCGGCGACCCCGCGGAAGTCCGCGCGAGGATCGCGGGTTACGCGGATTCCGGGGTGACGCATCTCCTGTGCGCGTTCGGCGCCGGCGCAGTGGAGCCCGCGGTCACGCGCGAGTCTCTCGAGCTGTTCGCCCGCGAGGTCATGCCGGCTTTTCCCGCAGCGGCTGGCGGCCAGCCGTCAACGGTCGGCGCAGCGCCAGCCGGCCGCGGCGCGCCGCACACCGCCGGAAGGCTGGCCGACAGCTGACCGCTGTCGCCGGGCCGCTCGCGATGCGCGTCTTGGTAACAGGCTCCAGCGCCCACCTGGCGCAGGCGGTGCTGCCGCTGCTGTGCGCCGAACCCGGCATCGAGCGCGTGACCGGCGTTGACGTTGCCCCGCCGCGTTTCGTTCACCCCCGGTTTCGCGCCGTGCGGCTCGACATCCGCGACGGGCGATTGGAGTCCGTGCTCGACGGCCACGACGCGCTGGTCCATCTGGCCTTCGTGGTGCTGCGCGGGCGGATGGGCGAGGCGGAGATGTTCGATATCAACGTGACCGGCAGCCACAAGGTGTTTCACGCGGCGCGGCGCGCCGGCGCCAGGCGGCTCGTTCACCTTTCGAGCGCGGCCGTTTACGGCAGCGGCGTGCACCTCGGCGAGGAGACGCCCCTTGCGCCGTTGCCTTCGTTCCACTACGGCCGCCACAAGGCACACCTCGAACGGCTGCTGGAGATCGAGTTTCCCGAGGCCGTGCGGCTGCGGCCGCACGTGATCCTCGGCCCGAATGCGCAGCCGCTGCTGCGGCAACTGCTCAGCCTGCCGTTCTACCTGGCGCAGGCGGATCCCCAGCCGCAGTTGCAGTGCGTCCACGAGGACGACGTGGCGAGGGCGGTCCTGCACGCGCTCCAGCGCGAGGTGAGCGGGCCGTTCAACCTGGCGGTCGAGGACAGCTTCAGCTACCGCGATGCCATCAGGCGCCGGCACCGGATTTGCATCCCGCTATCGCGCGGCGTGGCGCGCGCGGGGCTCGGACTGGCATGGCGCCTGTGGGGTTGGGGCGCGGAGACGGCGTGGGTCGACGGCCTGACACGGACCCTGCTGCTCAACTGCAGGCGCGCCGCGACCGACCTCGGCTGGACCAGCCGCTATGACGCGGCCGCGGTGCTGGCGGCAACCTGAACCCGGGCGCCATCAGGCGCTCACGTCGAGGCCGCACGATTCGAGCGCCCGCACCGTCGGCGCGAGGCGTTCCGCAACAAATCGCCGCCGCACCGGGTTCCGCAGCGCGGCCGGGCGCCAGTCCGAGCCGAGCGCAAGGCCAGTCAGCTCGTAGAAGCGCGCGGGTGGAAAGTAGAACGCCAGCGCCATCTGCCATAACAGCAGCCGCGCGGCGGCGGAAAGCAACCGGCGGCGCATGATTCCCGCTCCGGAGAGCGCGGTTTCCAGCTTGCAGCGCGCGAGCGAAATATGCCGCGCCTCTTCCACGACATGAAGCGTGCAGATTTGCCGTACCGCGGGATTGATCCCGTCCGGCTGGCTGCGCACGTAGCGATTGAACTTGTCGGACACGTCTTCCCCGATCAACATCGCAAGCCAGAACAGCCCGCTGCCCGCCGGGGCAAACCGTCCCAGCGCGCTGGCAATCCGCGGCTCGCGCCAGCTGCCGACCGGCAGCGCGAGCCCGCCCGCTTCGATCGCCCGCAGGAACATCAGGCTGTGGCCTGTTTCCTCGCGCAGCTCATGGAGCAGGTACTCGTGTTCCTCGCGCGGCATTCCCGGCCGCAAGCGGCGCGACATCCGCTGCAGAAAGATGCCTTCCAGCCACAACCCGCAATGCATGAGATTGATGAACTCGTATTGGGACAATCTTTGCCGCGCAGCGGGCGGCAGCGCGTCGAACTCGGGCAACCCATGCAGCGACAGCGCCGGCTCGGGCAGCCACCAGCTGCCCGTATCGAGTTGTGACCAGTTGACCCGCTCCACCGGATCGCGGTAACGGGCGCTGTTCTCGGAGAGCTGGCGCAGCAGAGCGGTATGGGCGTTGGACATGGCGGAATTATAAGCGTGAACGAGCAGCGTCCGCGTAGTGCAATGGAGGTGGGCATTGGGCAGAGACAGGGGCAGAGCACGGCGCTGGCACACGCCCGAGGCGCAGGAGCGGCACCCTTCGATAGCGGCGGGCATGCTGCCGCCAGCCAGGCCCGGTTGATCTGGATCAATAGTGTTTCCCTTGCACCGGGGAAGAATGCAATCCGTGAATTAGGATCTTAAACAGACAGGGCGTCCCTGACCGTCCTTGAGGCGCGCCCGCTGCGGCCTACCGGCACAAGAAGGGCAAGTAAAATGGAGTTACTGGATTTTGCGAGGGGTCCCGCCTTGTGGGCATCGCTGGCCATCTTGCTGGTGGGCGTGGCATGGCGTATCTGGGCCATCTTTCGGATCGGGACGACGGCCGACTTTTCCGAGCCGCGCAGCAAGCGATTGCTCGCGGGCGCATGGAGCGCGATCATCGGCCGCATGGTCCCCCAGCGCGAGTTCCGGAATAGCGCGACGCTTGCCACCAGCAACGCCTACGTCTATCACATCGGGCTCGCGGTGATAGTCTTCGGCTATCTGCCGCATGTCTATTTCGTCGAGCGGCTCACGGGGCTGTCGTGGCCGCCGTTGCCTCCGTCAATCGTCTATGCGGCCGTCGCGCTCACTTGCGTGTCGTTGCTGATCGCCCTGTTGTACCGCCTCACCGACCCGGTGCTGCGCCTGATCTCGAGCTTCGATGACTATTTCAGCTGGTTTGTCGCTTTCTTGCCGCTAGTGACCGGTATGGCCGCTCTCAATCAGCCGTTCATGCCGGATGCCTCGCAGGGGCCGCCCCCCTATCCGCTGCCGCTGGCGATTCACCTGCTGAGCGTGGAACTGCTCCTTGTCTGGTTGCCCTTCGGCAAGCTGGCGCACTCCTTTCTCGTGTTCATTTCACGGGGCATGACGGGCGCCGCATTCGCCCGTCGGGGAGCGCGCACGTGAGCGACACCGACGCGAATCATCCGCTGGAACTGCACGCGCCGCGCTTCGGAATCAAGCGGCCGCAGGCGCGGGTGGACAAGCAGGGCACGCTCAGCGACCGGGAACGCGTCGACGCCGCGCTCGCGAGCTTTGTCCACGATTTCTCGCGTACTACCGCCGCCTATCTGGAGGCTTGCGTTCATTGCGGCCAGTGCGCGGAGGCTTGTCACTTCTACGTTGCTACGCGCGATCCGAAGTACACGCCAATCTGGAAGGTCGAGCCGTTCAAACGGGCTTACTCGCGGCAGGCCGGACCGTTCGCCTGGCTGTTCCGGACTTTCAACCTCAAGCCCGATGTCACGATCGGGGAACTCGAGGACTGGCAGGAGCTGATCTACGATTCCTGCACGCTGTGCGGGCGCTGCACCATGATCTGCCCGATGGGCATCGACATTGCAGGGCTGGTCGGGCTGGCGCGCCATGGCATGTTCCAGGCGGGGCTGGTCCCACATGAATTGTGGGCGGTGGCGGAACGCGCAAGGCGCGAAGGCAGTCCTCTGGGCGCAACGCCCGCGGTGCTCAAGGAGCGCATCGAATGGCTGGCCGACGAAAACGACGTCGAGATTCCGCTCGACCAGCCGGTGGCGGAGATCCTGGTGACACTGTCCTCGATCGAGATCATGAAATACCCGCGGTCGATCGTGGCGACAGCGAAAATCCTCAAACATATGGGCGCATCGTGGACGCTCTCGACCCACGGTTACGAGGCGACCAATTTCGGCATGCTCTCGGGCAACACGCAGTGGCAGCGCGAAAGCAGCATGAAACTCATCAATTCAGCCATTGCCTGCGGGGCAAGGACGCTCATCTTGCCGGAATGCGGACATGCCTACGGTGCATTGCGCTGGGAGGGCGCAAACCTCTACGGCAAGTCCTTGCCGTTTCGCGTGCTGCACGTCTCAGAATTTCTGGCCGAGAACGTCAAGAACGGCAGAATCAGGCTGACGCAGCTCGGCAAGCCGGTCACATTCCATGACCCCTGCCAGATATCGCGGCGGGGCGGCGCCACGCAGGCGCCGCGCGACGTGCTCACTGCGCTCGGCGTCGAGTTGCGCGAGATGCCGCCGACAGGCGATATGAACTGGTGCTGCGGCGGCGGCGGGGGCGTCGTGACGATACACCGTGCCGATTCCCTGCGCTACATGGCATTCGAAATCAAGATGCGACAAATCGATGTAACGGGCGCTGATACGGCAGTGACGAGCTGCGCGAACTGCCGCCAGACTTTTGACGATGGGCGGGCGCATTTTAGCTGGGACAAGACCGTGGGAAGCCTGCTGGAGATGGTTGCTGAAAATCTCGCGGCGGGAGGAAAATAAGCGTTTAGCGAGGAAGGAGCCGAAACCGCGTGCTTCTCGTCAATTGTGCGGCTGATTGAAGAATTGAAGGAAAGGCTTGCCGTGGAGCAAAGCCTGTTTCGCGCCCAGCTCCTGCGCGAGGACGTCGCGCGATTGAACAAGCTGCGGGAGCTTGCCCGAAGCGCTGGCGACCTTGCCGAGTTCAGGAAGGGATCATTGCGCCTGGGCTGGACGCAGGGCGATGCGCGCACCCACGAATTGCGCGCGCCACTTGAAGCGCTGGCAGACGCCATCTACGCCTATGAAACGGAACGCGGGGGCGAGCAACGGGAGGCGCGCGTCAGCGAGGCCTGGATCGAGTTGCATCGCGTGAGAATGGAGCGGCTGGTAGGGTGCCTGGCGACACCGTTACCCAGGCCGGCTGCAGAGGACTGAACCTTCTGCCGGCAGGCTCATACCGCAGGCGTCGCGCTTACTTCCTCGAGACTTTGGCGCAGAACACCCGGTAGAGGGCCGCCATGATATCTTCGACTTCCTTGCTGGCCAGCGAATAATAAATTGACTGCGCTTCCCGGCGCGTGGACACGATGCGCTTCCTCCGCAACACCGCCAGGTGTTGCGACAGCCCGGACTGGGAGAGCCCGATGATGCTCTCCATCTCGCCCACCGACCTCTCGCCCTCCGCGAGCTGGCACAGGATCATCAGCCGGGAAGGGTTGGCCATGGCCTTCAGCAGGTCGGTCACCCGCACGGCGCTGTCGTGCAACCGAGCCACTTCCGCGCGGGACAGTCCGACCGAGGGGGCCGCCAGTGCCGTTTCTCTCATGCTCTCACCTGTCCGCCGCCGGGCGCGCAACCGGCGAATCCGTCCGCGTCCATTTTTGCCTCATATTTCGGGCCGACTTGGGAGCCGACGACCAAGGTCGGCTTCACAGCGGCCCAATCTTCCGGTTTGAGGATTACCATCCAGCCCGCGCCGTATGGATCCTCATTGACGAGCGAAGGCTTCCCCGCCAGCTCGTCGTTCACCGCGACGACCTCACCCGCGACTGCTGATTTCGCGGGTCCGACCCACTTCCCGGACTCGACCGTGGCGCAGGTCTTCCCGGCCTGGACCGAGCGACCAACCTTCTTGGGGGTGAAGGCGACGAGTTGTCCGGCCAAGGCCGTCGCGACGGTGGTCATACCCAGCTTGACGTTGCCGTCGGGGAGATCCTGGTACCAGATGTGGTTGTCGACGTCGTAGAGCAGCTCATCCGGCAAGTGACATCCGCGTACCGTGGGCATTTCGCGACCCTTTCTCGTCCCTCGATTCAGGCAGATTCTAGGCGGAGGGGCCGGGAGGCGCAACAAAAGTCCCCGAGTCCGGCGACCTGCAGCTTGCCGCTCACGAAGAGCAGCAGATGCTTCACCAGCAGCGTCATCATGCATTGCCGCTGCTCGAGCAGCGCCGCGCCCGGCTCCCCGCGCAGCAGGTTGTAGTGATACGCGATCTCCCGGCAGGTCTCACGGCAGGCATTGAAGCTCGGCGTTCCCCGCGCGCCCTGCCGGTGTAGTGCCAGCAGGCGAAAGCCTTCCCGCTCTTCCACTGTCGGAGTGGCTTCCCGGGCAATGACCCAGCGCTCGAGCACTTCTTCCGCGATTGCGAGCAGTGTCTCGGCTGTGAGCGGTGGACCGGCGAGGGCAGCCTCGATCTCGGCGAACGATCTCACGCCAGCCCCTTTTCCTTGAGCACCGCGAGCCCGTCGGAAACGTTCTCGTGGACGCTTAGCTTGCGCGGCGCGAGGCCCAGTGCGATGCCGAGCAGCTGGGTGAAGTAGAGCATCCTCACTTTGGTCTTTTCGCCCAGCACTTTCTCCGCGCGAACCTGGTGCATCTCGAGTCCGGAGTGGCAGGTCGGGCATTCGGTAGCGATCACGTCCGCTCCGGCCGCTTCGGCTGCGCGCAGGATGTTCAACACAAGCTTGGTCGAGGTGTCGCTGTCCGAGAGGACATGGGCGCCCCCGCAACATGCGGTCTTCAGCGGGAAATCGACGTTCTCTGCGCCCGCCGCCGCGAGCAGGTCATCCATGAAGTGCGGTTGCGAGGTGGACTCGGTCCCGGCTCCCTGGTCCTTCTCGGGAAAAATGTGGCGCGGGCGCGTGTACATGCAGCCGTAATAATTGGCGATTTTCAAACCCTTGAGAGAATTCCTGACGCGGCGCTTGAGTTCCTCCTCGCCGATGCCGTCCTTGATCCAGTCGAGCGCGTGGATCGTCTCGACCTGCCCGGCCGCGTAAGTCGCATGCCCGGCCTTGCGGGATATCCGGTCCACCACGTCCCGCGAACCCGCGTCGTGGGCGAGTTCGTGCTCCGCCTTCTTGAGATTGTGATAGCAGCCGTTGCACGGCGCCATCACGACCTGCGCGCCCATCTCGTTTGCCGCGATCGATAGGACGCGGCTTGAAAGGTAAGTCTGCACCTTGGGGTCGATATTCTTCACCTCCATCGCTCCGCAACAGTTCCAGTTCTTCACCTCGTCCAGCTCGAGCCCGAGCGCCTTGCCGACTTCCTTGGTGGACTTGTTGTAGGCGTGCCCGGTGCCCTCGAGCGCGCAGCCCGGATAGTAGGCGACCCGCTTGTATTCGGTTTTCATTTCGTGTTCCTCAGTCCCAACGCCTTGCGTTGCAGGGCTTCCTGCTCCTCGACGTATTCGGTGATCGCATCGCGCGCCTTCGCCCATCCGCGGGTGCGCGGGCGAAACAGCGCCGCGAATCCCATCCGGAGACCGAACATGACCGGCAGGCGCCGCGCCACGCGCTTCGCGATCTCGACCAGCCAATTCTGCAGCAGCGGCTGCCCCGTCTTTGCGAAGAAGCCGCGGATGACGCGGCCGTCCTCGATCATGCCCGTCTGTACGACCTGCTCGGTGAATTCCTCGTCGAAAATAGCGGACTTCGACTTCGGCGTGTGGCCTTGCAGTTCCAGCCAGCGCGCGGTGGCCTTCATCACGCCCTCGGGGACGACATCGCGCGGGCAGGCGTAGGTGCACTTGTGGCAGGACACGCACTGCCAGATGATGTCCTTGTCGCGCAGCAGCTCGGACTCCATCCCCGTGCGGATGAGATAGATCCAGTAGCGCGGGTTGAAATCGGGATTGATCGCGTTGACCGTGCACGAGTTGGTGCACGAGCCGCACTGCCAGCAGCGGTGGATGAGTTCGCCCCCGGGCAGCGCCGCGATCTCTTCCTCCAGCCGCTCGTTGTAGTCGGTGACGACACGCGGCTCGATGAACGTGCTCCAGTGGCCGGAGACGTCCACGCCGTCAACGATCAGCTTGTCCTGCGCCCGGATGTTTTCCGGGCGGATCAGCGATTTTTCGTGGATCGGCATGGCGGGCGCAGCGCTCAGTCGAGCAGTTTCACGTCTTCGACGATGAAGGCCTCGCCGTCGAACGCCTTCAGCCGGGTCCGCCCCCTCGGGTCGACGCCGTCAAGGCCCAGCAGCCGCTGCACGTGATGCATGGGGTCCTCGGGCGTTCCGAATTCGGTGCGCAGGTAGGTTCCGCCCTGCGCGCCGATGTAATCGGCGTACACCTGCGCGGTCAGCAGGTCCACGTACCAGAGCACATCGCGAAAAACGCCGTTCGCGGCGAGGAACTGCGATAGCTCTTCCCGCAGCATGAGGTAGGTGCCGTAGCGCGAGGGCGTTCCGATCACGCACTGATCGACGTCCTCGGCATGCCAGATTTCGCGTAACACTCCGGTGTTCGCGTTCGCGTCCCACACCCAACGGCACATCAAGGGGTAGCGCTCCGGGTCCACGCCGTGCAGGACCTCGGCGGCGAGATCGTGCACCCAGCGATGCTTCCGGTCCTCGGGAAACGCGCCGCGAAACGCGGCCATGCGCTCATCGGTCGTCAACGTGTCTTCGCGGCCGGTGAGCAGCCGGTCGATTCCGGTCCGCAAAACAGGGAAACTGGCGGGTGCCAGATAGGGGGTCACGCGCCGGCGCACGGTCGCGCTCAACGCACACAGCGTCTTGAACGTCTTGAGATCGACCTCATCGTCGCGTTCGAGCGCCAGGCGAAAGACCGCCGCCTTGGCCTGCAGCGCCGCGACGTAGCGCTCGATGCCGCCGTGCTCCTCGCTGCCCGATACCAGCCGCTCAAATGCAGCCGCGAGCTTGGGGCCGCTCAACTCGAGCCGTGGCCGCTCGGGCTCCGGCCGGCTCAACGCTTGTCTTGGCGCAGTCACGGGTGCCGCGGCGCGCATCTCAGGCCGCGGCAGCCCGGGCCGGAGCGTGATTCGCCAAAGCGAACGCTGCCAGCGCTGCAGCCTTCGCCTGCGCGATCGAATCGTCGATCGTTTCCGGTCCGGTGGCCGCACCCGCGACGAAGATGCCGGCGCGTGAGGTTTCGCCGAGGGCGCCGTAGGCATTGCCCTTGGCGATGTTGCCTTGCTTCTCGAGCGCGACGCCGAAAACCTTTGCTATCGACGGGTTGTCCACATTGGGATCCATGCCGATGGCGTGCACCACCATGTCGAACGGGATCGTGATCGGGCGCTTGACCAGCGTGTCCTCGCCCTTGACGATCAGCTTCTGTCCGTTGGAGGTGACTTCCGCGATCCGCGCCTTGATGTACTTGACCTTGAACTCCTCCTGGCTGCGCCAGTAGTAGGTCTCGTTGTGCCCGTAGGTCCGGATATCCATGTAATAGATATAGACGTGGCAATCCGGCAGCTCCTCGCGGATCTCCATCGCGATATTGCAGGACACGGTGCAGCAGATTTTCGAGCACCATTCGCGCCCGATCTGCCGGTCGCGCGAGCCGACGCAGAGCAGGATCGCGACGCGCTCGGGTTTTCGTCCGTCTGAAGGGCAGCGCACGCCCTTGCCCGAGGAGATCATCTGCTCGACCTGCGCGGTGGTCACGACGTCGGGAAAGGTCCCGAAGCCCCATTCCGGCTTGTTGACCGAGTCAAAATGGGTGAATCCCGTGCACAGCAGCGCCGCGCCGACCTCGACCGTCTGACCGCCGGAGAGGCGCGCGCTGAACGCTCCGGGCGCCCCCTCGAACTCCTTCACGGTCGTTCCCTTGTGGATCGACGCCAGTGGGCTGCTCTCGACCCGGCTCACCATGCCGCCGATGGCGTCCTTCGCCCACTCGCCCGAGGGCACCAGCTTGGCGTAGCCGGAGATAATCGGCGCCCCGCCGAGCCGTTGCTCCTTTTCCACCAGCACGGAGCGCTGGCCGATGCTTGCGAGCGCGTGGCAGGCGGCAAGGCCCGCAGGGCCGCTGCCGACGATCAGTATTGGTTTGCTCATGCGCGTTTCGCAATCGGAATGTAGCCCGGACCCGACGTGATCATGCGCCGCGGGTCGTAGAGGTTTTCCTGCTTTCCGGCCTTGATCTCGTCCAGGTAGGCCATGAATTCGGCCTTCTTTGCCTGCCAGTCGATGCCGAGCTGTTCCATCAACGTTTCGGTGGGAGAGGCGTGCCAGTGCGTCTGCACGATCTTGTACGGATGCGCTCCGCACGCCAGGGCGGCAAACTGGCAGTCCGCGAGGATGGGCAGCTCCACTCCCTTGCCGGCGCCGCCCGCCTTGCTGATCCACTGGTTCTTGTCGAGGGTGGTGATGCACCCGGTATCGTGGCCGATCATCACGTCGGCATGTGCCTCCTCGACCGCGACCCGCACCTTGCGATCAATGGCGAAAGAGCGGGTGAATTCGCGCTCCGAGATGATGTGACGGAAGCCGAAACCGCAGCAGTCGTACCAGGTCGAATAGTCAATCACCTGCGCGCCGAGCGCCTCCATGATGCCGGTCGACACCGCGACGCGGTTGCCGCCGAGGATCTTGTCGTCATAGATCGCATCCTCCGGCACCATCTTGTACACGTGACAGGCGGGGTGGATCGTCGCCCGGATCCGGCTGCAGTCGATCTCCTGCGTCGCCGCGATGCGATCGCGCATCACGTGCAGCCACTCGGAGTAGTGGACGACCTCTTCGGGGATCAGGAGCTTTCCGTCCACCAGGCGCCCAAGCTTGCCGAGAATTTTTCGGACGCTCTCGCGCAGCTTGGCCGAACGCAGGAGGTAGCCGCGCACTTCCTTGTAGTTGCCGAACGAGGTGCCGCAGTGGACCAGCGGATAGAAATAAGCATCGGGGAGGCCCTGCGCCCGCGCGGCGACGTAGGCCTGGTGAAAGTTCCGCAGAAACACCGCCGCGAGGCTCTCCAGATTTCCGATCCCCGAACCGTGGTAGTTCCACGCGGTGCACGAGGTCTGGTCGGTCTCGTCCAGGTACTCGATGCCGAGGCGATTCATGAGCCACAGCAGCGAGGCCGGATACCCCGGGATGTTGCCGCACTGTCCGCACGACTTGTGGTGCCAGAGCCGCCGCGTCGGAATCTTCTTGTCCCAGCCGTAAAGCGTCTTGACCATGACCGGTTCGTGCTCATCGGAGACGCGATGGACGGCGATCTCACCGTCCTTTTCCAGCTGCCACATGACGTCGCGCACGTCCTCCACGCGATCCTTGTTGGTCAGCATCGAGCGCTTGTCGATCTTCAGCTCGACCCAGGAGGTTGCGATGCGCGCGTCCTCGGACTTGAGCTTCGAATCCCGCCACTCGGCGCCGTGGCCGGTGAAGCGTTCGTTCCCCGTGCTTTTCGCGTCCATGCGTGTCTCCTCAGTCGTCCTTCGCGTCTTCCTGGTCGGCGAGGAAGTCCTTCCAGTCCTCGCGCTTTTCATCCATGATGTCCGCGATCACGTCGAACAGGTTCTGGTCGATTCCCTCGAGCTGCTTCAGCACCCCGGTTTCCTCCCAGATCGTGTAGAGCTCGACCGAGGTCTTCAGGTTAACTTCCCAGGCCGTCGCGGTGGTATTGAGGGTAGGCATGGGGATCGCCTTGCGCAGGAGCTTCAACGGCGCATCGATCTTGGAGACGTTCGGTCCCCAGTCCGGGAAATGCTCGGGGGTGATCATGTCGGGCGCGAGCTGGTTGCCGGTCGAGATCAGCTTCAGCATGACGCGGCTGAACGGGCGCAACACGGCCTTAGCCGACTCCATTTCGTGCTTGATCGCGGTCTCGCGCATCAGCATGATCAGGCCGCCCGGCGAATTGCCGAACGGGCAGCGCGCCGCGCAGGTGTAACACTGGGCGCAGGCCCAGATTTTCTCCTGCATGGCGTCATAGATGCCCTCGAGGTTTTCCGTCCACAGGAGCTGGACGATCTCACGCGGGCTGAAGTCGTAATAGTGGGCGGCCGGACAGGTGGCGGTGCAGATGCCGCAATTCAGGCAACCGTTCAACTCGTGGTCGTAGCGGAGATCCGACTGGATATCCTTGAAGATCTCTTCGAGTTTCCCGCGGGGAAGCGGCGGCTTCTCGGACAGGGGGTCGCCGATGTGAGTCTGGACCCGCGTGCTTGTGGTGTGCGCCATTGCAAGCCCGGCTCTTCAATACGTCAAAACCTTGCAGTCGCCCTCCATCACTTGCTCGATGAGGTGGGCGCCTCCCATGATGCCGGAGCATTCGGGGATGAGATCGCCTTCTTTCATCTCGAAGAGATCGAGGTTGGGGGAGCAGCAGTAGAACTTGACGCCCGCCCCGTGCGCGTCCTTGATGAAATCGTAGACCGACTTCGGCGAGCCCTCTTTCACGAACAGCTTCTCGGCCACGCCCTTCTTCATCAGCCGGCCGGAGGTGGCCGTGCAGATGACGTCGACCTCGTAGTCCATTGCGGCGGCGACGGTCGCCTGGAAGATCGGCGCGCCCAGTTCCTCGCCGTTGCGCGGATCCGTATTGGCCATCACGATAATCAGTTTGCCGGCCATGATGCTCTGCCTCCCGCTGTGCTCGGGTGCTCCGCGCGCTGGGGCTCGATCGGCGACCGCCCGCTGCAAAGCACTATATTAGGACTTTCTAATAGATGCAAGCCCGCCGCCCGCGCGCCCGGTCACCCTGACGTCCCGCGGGGCTGCATCCATCCCGTCATCTGCACGATCCCGGTCATGATCGGCACCAGAGCGTCCTCCAGTGCCCGTTGCGCCGACCTCAGCTTCGCCAGTTCCGGGCCTGCGTCCCCGGGTGCTTCGGCGAATTCCATGATCAGGTCTTCCACCATCGCGACCTTGAGCCCGGGGTGACCGGCGAACCCGAACGCGCAGCCGCCGATCTGCCACAAAGCAGGACGCCCTCCGGGGTCTACCGCCAGCACCCGGGCGTAGGCGGGCGGCTCCGGCCAGTCGCGCATGTAGACCGCGAGTGGGTATTCCGCCGGGAGATAGCCGTTCAAGGCGGATTCGCCCGTGCGGCGTGCGGTGGTCACCTCGAACGCGAGCCCGGCGGGCACGGACCGTCCGCCCGCCGCGATGGCGAGTATCTGCGCCCCGAGCCCGATGCCGATGACCGGGCTGCCGAACATCAGTGCGGCGTGGGCCAGCCGGACTTCCTCGGCCAGCGTCGGCAGGTCGCGTGCGCCCGCGGCGCCCCACACGCCCCCGCCGAGCAGGACCAGGCCGTCGCGGATCGCGTCGCGCCCGGGCAGTCGCCCGCCCTCGGTGAAAGGGCGGTAGTAGCCGAAGCGTATCCCGCGCCCCTCAAGATGGTCCTCGATCAGGCCGAGGTACTCCGAAGACGTGTGCTGGACGACGGAGACCGTCTTCATGTCGGTGTCGTCAGCGAGCCGACGCGATCGCGTCTTCGATGGCCTTGCGGAAATCAGCCGGCGCCACCGAGAGCAGGCCGACGTCGGCTTGCGCGAAGAATCGCTCGATCGCGGCCCCCGCGTCGGCGACCGCGACGTTGCGCAGCGATGCTTCCAGGTCGAAGACGGTGCGCGGCGGCGTGACGAAGAAGTCGCCCGTTATGAGCGCCTCGCGAATGCGGTCGCGCCGCGCGCCTTCGAGGCGGATGTACGCCTGTATCGTGCCGCCGGCGCCGGTATGGCTGGCCGCGAGCGTCTCGCCGTCCGCGGCGGGATCGTCGATCTCGGCGACGAAGGCGTCGGTGCCGATCTCCTCGTCGTAGTACTGCGCGGCGAGGGATTCCTCGAAGCCGGTGATCACACCGGGAGCCGGCGCAATGCCAAGCTGCTCCGCGAAGCCCGCCAGCAGCGCCTCGCTGACCGCTTCCAGCGGCGGTGCGGCGCCCAGCAGTTCCTTCAGCGTCACGACTCGCTGCGCGGCGGAATCGAGCGCGCGCTTCTCGAGCTTCGCTCGCGGCACGCGGAGCGCAGCGAGCATGTCGGCGGGGTTCATGTCCACCAGCACCGTGCCCTGGAAGAACAGCGTATCCTGGTCGAAGAAACCGCCGGTGCCGCTCACCTTGCGCCCGCTTACCTCGATGTCGTTGCGCGGCCGGTACTTCGCGTCGACGCCGAGCCGGGAGAGGCCCGCCGCGGCTGCCTCGCAGATGCGGCGCGTCAACTCGGCGAGCGAGCTGATGCCGAGGGTCGAGCGGCGCAGGACCAGCTCCCAGCCCAACTGGCCCTCGTCGAAAAAGATCGCGCCGCCGCCGGTGATGCGGCGGGCAACCCCGATGCCGCGGGCATGGCAGTGGGCGAGGTCGATTTCGCGCGACAGGGCCTGGTGGCGCCCGACCAGCGCAGTGGGCGGAAAGCGCAGGAAGCGGATGGAATCGGGAATCTTCCCGGCCTTGTGCGCCTCGATCATGGCCTGGTCGAACGCGATCTGCCGGCGCCCGTCGCGCACGCCCGTGTCGATCACGCGAAAGGCCGCCGCCACGCCGCGCCCCTCAGACCGGCCGCAGCTGGTGCCGGATCTTGCGCAGGTCGGCTTTGCCGGGCTGGAACGGGAAACTCGCGATGCTGCTGGGCGGCGAGTCGCCGTAAGGACGGTCGCACGCGGACACGTCGTCGCGGAACTTGCCCGGGCAGCCGGAGGTGCGGAACGCGATGCCCTCGCCGATGAGGGTTTCCAGTTCGCCCGCGGGAAGGCCGTAGCGGGTGACCCGGCCCCGGCCGTCGAACGCCATCTGCTCGACCCGAACGCCGCGGTAGTCGATCAGGTAGCGGGCGAGCTGCACGCGGCGCCACTGGTCGCGGGGCGTTGCCGGCAGGTGGTCCATCAGCGACCCCTTCTCCGGGAAGAAGCAGAACATGTGGCTGTGGCCGCCCAGGTCCACCAGCCGCTGCACCAGCGACAGCACGTCGTGCTCGGTCTCGCCCATGCCGACGATGATGTGCGCGCCGAATTTCTGCGGGCCGAAGATGTCGCGCGCGTCCATGAGGATTTCCCAGTACTTGGCCCACGAGTGCGGCGATTGCACGCCCTTGCCGCGCGTGCGATCGAAAATCACCGGCGTGGCGGCATCCAGCGCGACGGTAAAGATGTCCGCGCCGAGGTCGCGCAGCCGGACGACGTCGGCGCGCGTCATCGTCGTCGGGTTCGACAGGATCGAGACCGGGATCGCCGCGGGGTCGATGCGGTCGGTCCAGCGCTTCAGCACGGTCACCGTGTCGGCATCGGAGCGGGGATGGGTGATCATCGAGATGCACATGCGATGGAACGGGCTCGCAGCGCCGTCGCGCGCGACGATGTCGATGGTTTGCTCGAGCGGCACCGCCGGCCAGTCCACCCGGATGAAGTTGCGGTCGGCGTAGTCGCGCTCGGCCTCGCGGTGGCGGGCCAGCCCGCAGTAGGCGCAGTTGGCGCGGCATCCTTCAGGGTAGCTGAGCAGGAGGTTCAGGCAGCGCGTGCACGCGCAGCGGTGCATGCGGCCGTTCATGATGCCGAGCGTGATCGCCGCCGCCGTCGACATCTGCACGTACTCCGGCGAGCGCATGTGCGGCGTGAGGATGTTGTAATTCGGGAGGTAGACGCCGTGCGGCGCCACGTTGTTCACCTTGACTCGCGCTCCGTTCTTCATCTCGCGGGGGGTGGCGGCGGGCGTCCGCGGCTGCATGAGCGCGGCAGGGTTGTGGTCTGCCGCGGCGGGCGCGTTCTCCGGGGCGGATGCGGTTTCTGGGCGGTAGCAGCTCATGAATGGGTCCTTTGCATTTGCGACCGGGCGTCAGGCCCAGTACTCCGGGTAAGCGATCCAACCGCGGCGCCAGTCGGCACGGCTTGCCGGCGCGCCGCTGCCGTGGCGCGCGGTAAGCTCGCGCCTGCGCCGGACGGCGCGGTCGAGCGCAGCCTGGAACACGTCGCGCAACTCGTCTTCATAGTCCGCGCCGGCCGCAGGATTCCCGGCGACCCAGGCCGCGGCCGTCTCGCCTGCGAGCCGGCCGGAATAGACGGCGGCGGGAATGCCGGCGCCGGTCACCGGGTTGGTGAGGCCGGCGGCGTCGCCCGCCAGCAGCGCGAGAGTGTCGCCCAGCGCGCCCCACGGTTTCAACATGCCGCCGGCGGGAATCGCGCCACCGGTGCGGCCGAGGATCTCCGTGCCGACGCGGCCGTTCTCGGCCAGCGCCGCATGCAGGCCGGCGACGATTTCTTTCAATCGAGCCTTGTGGGTGGAATCGACGCCGGCGCCAACGTGCGCGACCTCGCCCTTGGGGAACAGCCAACCGTAGCCGCCGGGTATGCCGGCCGACAGGAAGATGTCGGTGGCTTCATGGCGTTTGAGCAGCGCGACGGTGATTTGACGGGTTTCGAGCAACTCCCGGTTGACGTTGCCGATGCGGCGCCCGACAGCGGAGCGGGGACCGTCGGCGCCGACTACCACCGGAGCCGCAGCGCGCCGGCCGCAGGCAAGCTCGATGCATCCGTCCAGGCCGATCGAGCGGACGTTCTCCCCGAAGCGGCAGTCCACGCCCGCCTGCGCGGCCGCCGCGACGAGCCCCGAGTCGAATGTTGCGCGATCGAGCATATGGCCGGGAAAATCCGGCTGGGTGTCCGGCGTTCCACTCTCCACGAAAGTCATCATCGCCCGGATCGGCTGGCGCACCGAGTCTGTAAATCCGCGGGCTTCGGCGCCGATCATCGCCGGCACGAATTCCGCGCACTGGACCGGTTTGCCGGGCTCGCGCTTGCGGTCCAACGCGAGGACGCGGCAGCCGCGCCGCGCCGCTTCCACGGCCGTGCAGGCGCCGGCCGGGCCGAGGCCGATGACCACGACATCGAATTGCTCGACGGTCGTCACGCCGCAAACGACTCGCGTCGGTGGAGCTTGATCGTCTGGCCGGTGCGGATCGAGCAGCATGCATGCTCCTGCACCACCGGGCGGCCGATGGCAGCCGCGACCGCCAGCGTGCCTTCGGCCGGGAAGGCGATGCCGTCGAGGCCGGCCATCACGGCGTAGGCGTCGGTCACCCTGCGGTGCAGGCCGGCCGGCCGCGCGCAGCCGAGGAGCACCTGGCGGTCGGACAGGCGCCGTCTCGCATCCAGGAAAATCCGCCCCACGTCGCCCGTCTCGGGCGTCCGGAACGTCCCCGGCTTTGTATAGAAGGGCATGACCACAACCAGCACCAGGGAATGGATGCGGTGCCGGCCCACGATGTCGAGCGCGTTGGCCTCGCCAAGCAGTTGCCCGTAGTGCAGGCCGATGACGATGTGCGGGACGACTTCCATCGAGGTCGAGCAGAGCGCGGCCAGCGTGGACTCGAAGTCCTCCACCGAGCGCTCCAGGTGATAGACCTCGCTGATGGTCTCGCGCGCGCCGATGATGTCCATCATCGCGGTGTCGACGCCCGCCGCCTCCATCGATCGTGCCCGCCGCTCGTCGAGGAGCGCCGAGTGAATCGCGACCCTGAGGTACGGGAAGTCGCGCTTCAACTTTTCGATGACGGGCAGGAAGCGCTCATAGCGGATCTCGTTGCGGCGGTTAGAGCCGCCGGAAAGCAGGAAGCCCTGGAGCTGCTCGCGGACGATCATTTCCCGCACCTTGCGATCGAGCATCTCCGGGCTCGTGGCGGGAATCATCGGCTCCAGGATCTGCGCCTGGCAGTGGTCGCACATCAGCGCGCAGCCCGCGGCGGTCACGGAGAAGGCGGGGAAGCTGTTCTTGCCGCAGCCGCTCACCTCGCAGCTCGAGTACGACTTGAAGGTGGGTGTGGAGAAGCGGATTTCGCGGTCGACGACGACACGTGCCTCGCGCTCGCACTCAGCGATGAGGCCGGCATCGAGCCCGGTGCCCTCCAGTTCCTCGATAGCGGCGAGTCGTTCGGTCCAGCTCATGGCGTCGTCGCGTCAGTTCGGCGAAGCATGCTCGGGTGCAGTATAGGCCATTTGCGGCCGCCAGCGCGGCTCGTCAATGGCCGCCAGCGCCCGCTCGGTCAGGACGCCGATCTCGTCCCGCACGGCCCCCTCGCGCGGCGGATCGGCAAGCGTCGCGAGCCACTCCGGGCGCACGTCCTCTTCGTCGATCAGGTCGCAGCGGAGCCGGCCCAGGATCGTGCGCGCTTCACGCGGCAGCGTGGCGGGTATTTCGCGGCCCGACAGCCGTCCCCACAGGCCGGTCCAGTAGCGCGCGACCGTCCACGGGTTGTAGCCGCCGCCGCCCAGAACCACGACCGCCGGCGCAAGCTCCACTAGGCGCTCGACAGCCAAGCCGAGCGCGGTGTTCGACAACGCCATGGACGACAACGGATCACCGTCGAGCGCGTCAGCGCCGCAGGTGATGATGACCGCCCTCGGCGCAGCGAGTCGGGCGAGCGGCAGCACGACGCGATCGAGCAGGACGCCGAGCTCGCAATCGTTCAGCCGCCGGGGCACCGGCAGGTTGCAGGCTCGGCCGCCGGCGGTGTCCGACACGTCGCCCGTATGGGGCCAGCGCCCGCTCTCGTGTATCGAAATCATGCGCACGCGGTCGTCGCTCTCGAAGGCGTCCTGCACGCCGTCGCCATGATGGGCGTCGAGGTCGACATAGAGCACGCGCTCAGCGGCGCCCCGCAGCAGCGTGAGAATCGCGAATACCGGGTCGTTGAAATAGCAGAAACCGCTCGCGCGGTCGGGACGGCCGTGGTGCGTCCCGCCGGCCGGGTGAAAGGCGATCCGTCCCTCGAGCGCCAACTCGGCCGCCCGGATCGAACCGCCCACGCTCGTCGCAGCGCGCGCGAAGAGCCCCGGGAAAAGCGGATTTTCCATCGTTCCGACGGCGTGGCGGCGCCGCGTCTCCGCGTCGACGCGCCCGATGTCCGCGACGCGGTGCAGCGCCTCCACGTAATCCCGGGAGTGAAATCGCGTCAGCTCCGCCTCCGTTGCGCACGGGCTTATTTGGAACTTGCTGCCCGCGAACCACCCCAGCACGCGGCAGAGGTCCATGACCGACTCCACGCGCGGGATGGCGAGCGGATGGTGGCTGCCGTAGGCAGCCCGCCGGTAGATGTCGTGTCCAACGAACACGGGATCCAGCCGTTTCCGACCCGGCGCGACGTCGGTTCTCGAGCCAGTCACGGCCGACGTGCCCTCTTGCGTGCGATTTTTCTTGACACGACCCCGATTATATTATTCAATTTCTCTAATATGAAGATTATCTAATATGCGGAGCACCGGCGCGGAGCATGCCCACGGCGCGTTCGCCCGATCGTCCACCGCGGAGGGGGAAGAACCAATGTCAACTACGTTGCTCGACGCAAAAGGGCTCAACTGCCCGCTGCCGATTCTCAAGGCGAGGAAAGCCCTGATGGGCGTGGCGGCGGGCGAGTTCCTCGAGATTCATGCCACCGATCCGGGCGCGGTGAAGGACTTTCAGGCTTTCTGTCGCTCGACCGGAAACGAGCTGGTCACCTCGAGCCAGGAAGGCAAAGTATTCAAGTTCGTCATCAAGCGCCTCAAATAGGAGCATCCCCATGGGCATCACCCCGGACTCCGCATTGCTCGATGACCTGATCAAGCGCCGGCTCGACGAAATCCTGCCACAAAAGCTCGAGGAGAAGCTCGCGGAGCTGCGCGAGAAGAAGACCGCCTCGATGACCATCATCGCGACCAAAGGGACACTCGACTGGGCCTACCCGCCCTTCATCCTGGCTTCGACCGCCGCCGCGCTCGGCTGGAACGTATCGGTGTTTTTCACTTTTTACGGCCTGAACCTTCTCAAGAAGGACATCAGCGATCTCAAGGTGAGCCCGCTTGGCAACCCCGGAATGCCGATGAAGATGCCGTTCGGCCCGGACTGGTTCAAGAGCATCAACTGGAATATCCCGAACGCCGTCCAGGGGATCGTGCCGGGGTTCGAGTCGCTCGCGACCGCGCTCATGAAGCAGACTATCAAGAACAAGGGCGTTGCCGAGATCGCGGAGCTGCGCGGGCTCTGCATTGAGGCGGGGGTCAACCTCATCGGCTGCCAGATGACCGTCGACCTGTTTGGTTTCACCCACGACGATTTCATACCGGAAGTGAAGGAGTACTGTGGCGCGGCGACGTTCCTGCCGCTGGCGCGGGACGCCGATGTAAGCCTGTTCATTTAATTGCAGCAGCAGGAGGGGGGAATATGAGAAAACTTGCAATCTGCGCGGCGCTCGCCGCAACCTTCGCGCCGGGCTTGGCGTCGGCCACCGACGGTTATTTCGCGGACGGCTACGGTATCAAGAGCAAGGGCCGGGCGGGCACCGGTACTGCGATGGCGACGGACGCGTTTGGTGGCGCGAACAATCCCGCCTCGATGGTGTTCGTCGGCAACCGGATCGATTTCGGGGTGGATCTGTTCAGCCCGCGGCGCGAATCCGCGCGCACGGGAAGCACTATTGGCATCGACGGGCAAGCCGAGAGCGACAGCAACTATTTCCTGATCCCGGAATTCGGCTACAACAAAATGATCAATCCAAACCTGTCGCTCGGCATCACCGTTTACGCTAACGGCGGGATGAACACCGACTATCCGGGCGGCCAGATTCCGTCAGGTACCGCGTGCGGCCCTGCGACCGGCCCGGGGACAGGCTTCAACCCTGCGCCCGGAGCGTACAACCTGTTGTGCGGCAACGGTTCGCTCGGGGTTGACCTGATGCAGCTCATTTTCGCGCCGACACTCGCCTACAAGATCACGCCCAATCATGCCTTCGGCATTTCACCCCTCATTGGCTACCAGCGCTTCGCCGCTGAGGGCTTGCAGGCCTTTGCCGGGTTCTCGACCTCGCCCGCCAATGTCACCAACCAGGGCCACGACACGGCGTGGGGCTACGGCGCGAGGATCGGCTGGTTCGGGCAGTTGAGTGAATCATTGTCGGCCGGCGCTGCCTACTCGACCAAGATCTACATGCAGGAGTTCGACAAGTACAAGGGGCTCTTCGCCGAGCAGGGTGGTTTCGACATGCCCGAGAACTACAACGTCGGGGTCGCGTTCAAGGCGACGCCAAAGCTCACGGTCCTCGCCGATTATCGACGCATCAACTATAACGATGTGCCGTCGGTGGGCAACCCGAGCGCGGGCCTTCTCCAGTGCGCGGGCGGTAACCAGGCATACTGCCTCGGCGGCGCCACCGGTGCCGGGTTTGGCTGGCAGAATGTGAACGTCTACAAGATCGGATTTGAGTACCAGTACAGCGGAGAAATCACCCTTCGCGCCGGCTACAGCCATAACGACAACCCGATCCGTGCCCAGGACGTGACCATCAACATCCTCGCGCCCGGCGTCATCGAGGATCACGTGACGCTTGGTTTCACCTACAAGACCAAGAGCGGCGGGGAGTTGACCATGTTTTACATGCACGCGTTCGAAAACTCGGTGACCGGCCCCTCGTTCTTCAACAATTTCACGCCCCCCGGCGCGACCGCGGGGACCGAGACCATCAAGATGTACCAGAACTCGATCGGCATCGCCTACGGCTGGAGGATGTAGCACACCCTACACGCGGATGTGAACCGCGCGGGGCCGGAACGGCTGTGTTCCGGCCCTTTCTATTCAGTCAATTCCAGATCTATCGCGCTGACTGTTCCCGGGATTACGGGTAGGGGTACCATGATGAACGCGATGCCTGCCGCCGAGGTCAGGACCACCACCTGCTACATGTGCGCGTGCCGTTGCGGCATCCGCGTGCACCTGCAGGACGGCGTGGTGCGCTACATCGATGGCAATCCCGACCACCCCCTCAACCAGGGCGTGATCTGCGCCAAGGGAGCCTCGGGCATCATGAAGCAGTACTCACCCGCGCGGCTGACGCGGCCGCTGCGGCGGCGCGCGGGTGCCGAGCGTGGCGCAGGCGAGTTCGAGCCGATTTCCTGGGACGAAGCATTCGGGATTCTCGAGACGCGCCTGGCGAAGATTCGCGCAACGGACCCGAAGAAGTTCGCGCTGTTCACCGGCCGCGACCAGATGCAGGCGCTCACCGGCATGTTCGCCCGCCAGTTCGGCACGCCCAATTACGCCGCGCACGGCGGTTTCTGCTCGGTCAATATGGCCGCGGGGATGATCTACACCATCGGCGGTTCGTTCTGGGAGTTCGGCGGCCCGGACCTCGAGCGCGCGAAGCTGTTCGTGATGATCGGCACCGCCGAGGATCATCACTCCAATCCGCTGAAGATCGCGATCGCGAAGTTCAAGCGCAGCGGCGGGCGCTTCATCTCGGTCAATCCGGTGCGCACCGGCTACTCGGCGATCGCCGACGAGTGGGTGCCGATCCGCCCGGGCACCGACGGCGCGCTGCTGCTCGCGATCATCCACGAGATCATTGCACTGGGCCTGTACGACCGCGAGTTCCTCGCGCGCTACACCAATGCCGGGCACCTGGTGATAGTGGACGAGGCCTCGGAGCGACACGGCCTGATCGCGGTCGATCCGCAGTCCGACCCGGTCAATCCCGACTATCCCCAGAACCAGCTGTGGTGGGACCGCCATACGGCGCGGCTGGTGCTCTCGCACGCCGAAGGCGCGGACCCGGCGCTGTTCGGTGAATACCGTCTGGCGGACGCAACGCGCGTGAAGCCGGCGTTCCAGCTGCTCGCCGAGCGCGTCGAGCCGAACACGCCCGAGTGGGCCGCGGAGATCACGGGGATTCCCGCCGGCACCATCCGCCGCCTGGCGCACGAGCTGGGTATCACCGCGCGCGACGAGAAGATCGAGCTGCCAATCGCGTGGACCGACTGCTGGGGCGGCGAGCATGAATCGGTGACAGGCCGCCCGGTCGCATTTCACGCCATGCGCGGGCTTGCCGCGCACTCCAACGGCTTTCACACCACCCGCGCGCTCGGCATCCTGATGAGCCTGCTCGGCACCATCGACCGGCCCGGCGGCTTTCGCCACAAGGCGCCGTTCCCGCGCGCCATTCCGCCCACCGCCAAGCCGCCGAAGGGGCCGCAGGACGTAAAGCCCAACACGCCGCTCGCGAGCCTTGCCCTCGGCTGGCCGGGTTCGCCGGAAGACCTATTCGTGGACGAGGCGGGCGGGCCGGTGCGTATCGACAAGGGCTTCTCGTGGGAGTACCCGCTCTCGGTGCACGGGTTGATGCACAACGTCATCACCAATGCCTGGCGCGGCGACCCGTACCCGATCGACACGCTTATGATCTTCATGGCCAATATGGCCTGGAACTCGACCATGAACACGGTCGAGGTGAGGAAGATGCTCAACGACCGCAACGCGGACGGCGGGCACAGGATCCCGTTCATCGTTGTCTGCGATGCGTTCCAGTCGGAAATGACCGCGTTCGCCGACCTGGTCCTTCCCGACACCACTTACCTCGAGCGCCACGATGCAATGTCGCTGCTCGACCGTCCGATTTCGGAGTTCGACGGCCCGGTGGATTCGGTGCGTGTTCCGGTGGTCCCGCCCACCGGAGACTGCAAGCCGTTCCAGGAGGTGCTGATCGAGCTTGCCGGGCGCCTCAAGTTCCCGGCGTTCACCAAGGCCGATGGCAGCCGCAAATTCCGCGACTACCCCGATTTCATCGTCAATTACGAGACCGAGCCGGGCTCGGGCATCGGTTTTCTCTCCGGCTGGCGCGGCAAGGACGGCACCAAGTCAATGCTCGGCGCGCCCAATCCCAAGCAATGGGAGATGTATGCGGCCAACAACTGCGTGTTTCATTACGAGTTGCCGCCGTCCTACCAGTACATGCGCAACTGGAACCGCGGCTACATGGAGTGGGCGCAGCGCGTGCGCATGCGCCGCTATGGCGAGCCGATCCTCGTGTGCCTGTACTCGGAGGTATTGCAGCGTTTCCGCCTCGCGGCGCAGGGCAAGTGGCCGGGCCGCCAGCCGCCCGAGGCGCTGCGTGCGCGGGTGGAGAAGTATTTCGATCCGCTGCCGTTCTGGTATGCGCCGCTCGAGGTACAGGCAACTGACGCGAGCGAGTATCCGCTCGCCGCGATTACGCAGCGGCCGATGGCGATGTATCACTCCTGGGATTCCCAGAACGCGTGGCTGCGGCAGATTCACTCGCACAACTACCTGTTCGTCAATTCCGCCACGGCGCGCGCGCAGGGTGTCGAGGACGGCGGCTGGATCTGGGTCGAATCGCAATGGGGCCGCGTGCGCTGCATGGCCCGCTACAGCGAGGCAGTTGAACCGGGCGCGGTGTGGACATGGAACGCGATCGGCAAGTCACCCGGTGCGTGGAACCTCGCCCCGGATGCCAACGAAGCGCGCAAGGGATTTCTGCTCAACCATCTAATCTCCGATTCGTTGCCTGGCGGCACGTCCAACTCCGACCCGGTCACCGGGCAGGCAGGCTGGTACGACGTGCGGGTGCGCATCCGCCCGGCCGCAGACGATGAACCGCAGCACACCTGGCCGGAGTTCGCCGCGGTCGCTGCCGCGCCAGGGACACGGAGGTTACCGTGACGCAATTGGCCCTGGTAATCGACCTGAACGTCTGCGTGGGTTGTCACGCCTGCGTCACCAGTTGCAAGGAATGGAACACGGCGGGTGCTGCAGGTCCGCTCACGGACCAGAATTCCTATGCAAAGGACCCAACCGGCACTTTCCTCAACCGCGTGCAGACCTTCGAGGTTGGCGAGTATCCGGATACTCAGACGGTGCATTTTCCGAAATCGTGCCTGCACTGCGAGGACCCGCCTTGCGTCCCCGTGTGTCCGACCGGTGCCTCCTATAAGCGCCCCGAGGACGGCATCGTGCTGGTGGATTACGACAAGTGCATCGGCTGCAAGTACTGCGCGTGGGCCTGTCCGTACGGCGTGCGCGAGCTCGACCAGCAGCAGAAGGTGATGACCAAGTGCACGCTGTGCGTGGACCGCATTTACGATGCGACGCTCCCCGAGCGCGACCGCAAGCCTGCGTGCGTGCTGGCCTGCCCGACCAACGCGCGCCTGTTCGGCGACATCCACGACCCGGCGTCGGGGGTCTCGGCGGCGATCAGGGAGAACGGCGGCTACGCGCTGATGCCGGAGTGGGGCACCCATCCTGCGAACCACTACCTGCCGCGCAGGAAGACGCAGTTCCGTATCCACCCGGACGAATTGAAACGGATCGACAATCCTCTCAAGGTGGACGGCAAGCTGCCCAAACCCGCGCCCGGCGAGCCGGCGCTCGACGACGTGACGAGTTGGTAGCCGCCGGGGTAGGCGCCGGATGAGACCCGCCTGGTCGGTGATCCTGCTCACTACGCTCATCGGCGCGGGGCAGGGACTGTTTCTTGCGCTGTATGCGATCGAGGTGATTGCCGCCGCTGGCGTGCTCGCCACGCCGGGCCGGATGTTCTACGTGGCGGGGGCGGTGCTCGCGCTCGCGCTGCTCGCAGCCGGGCTGCTTGCCTCGTTCTTCCACCTCGGGCGTCCCGAGCGCGCCTGGCGCAGCTCCGCGAAGTGGCGCACCTCATGGTTATCGCGCGAGGTGATTGTGCTGCCGGCATTCATGGGCGCGGTGTTTGTCTACGGCGTCGTTCATCATCTGCAAGCGGGCGAACGGATCTCGCTCTGGATCGGTGCGGCTGGAACGGTGCTCTGCCTCGCGCTGTTCGTGTGCACCGCCATGGTCTACGCTTGCCTGAAGTTCCTGCAGGAGTGGCATACGACGCTCACGCCGCTGAACTATTTTCTGCTCGGCACCGCCTCGGGCTTTACGCTCGCCACACCACTCGCTGCGCTGACCGCGCCGGGAGCGAGCAAGGAGCTTGCGATCGCGGCGCTAGCGCTCGGCGCGCTTGCCTACCTCGGTCGACTTGCCGCGCTCGGGCGCAACGCCCGGCTGCGGCCGAAATCGACCCTCGCGACCGCAATCGGCGTGAAACACCCGAGAATCGTGCAGAAGGCGCAGGGCTTTATGGGCGGCTCGTTCAACACGCGCGAGTTCTTCCACGGACGCACGCGCGAAACGGTTCGGTTCGTGCGCTGGGTGTTTCTCGCGCTGATCTTCCCGGCCCCCGCGCTCGTTCTCGCGTTTTCAGATGACACTGCTGTTCTTCTTGCCGTCGCCTTCGCGCTCCAGTACGCGGGCCTGCTTGCCGAGCGGTGGTACTTCCTCGCCGAGGCGAACCACCCGCAGAACCTGTACTACCAGGCGATCTCCTGATTGCTGTCTGCGGAGCGCGGTCACGCACTTTGCGATGCCAGCGAGCGCTCTGCTCAAAGGGCCGAGTCAGGCACCCATCCGAAGCACGGCGGATCCCGTAGTACACTGCGTGTGGAGGTGGCAATGAGACGGCTCTCGCGCAGAATCTGGCTTGCGCGCGCTGCTGCGAGCGGGGCGGCGCTGGCGGCGGCGATGGCCGGCCTGCGCCAGGCGCTGGCCATGGGATCGGTCGAAGCGGGCATTGCCCGGGTTCGCGGCGACGTGCGCGTCAACGGGCAGGCGGTGCGACGGGGAATGGAGGTGAAGCCCGGTGACGTGGTCGTTACCGGCAGCGATGCCGAACTGGTCGTGGTAGTTGGCCGCGATGCTTTCCTGGTCCGCGCCAATTCCCGGGTCGAGTTCTCGGGAGACGCCGCCCGGCTCGCGGTTGCCGCCCTGCGTGTGTTCACCGGCGCCCTGCTCTCCGTGTTCGAGCCGGGCGGCAGAAAGCGCATCCAGACCGGGACGGCGGCGATCGGCATCCGCGGCACCGGGGTTTACGTCGAAGTCGGGCAGATGCGAACCTACGTCTGCGTCTGCTATGGAGAGGCGGAACTCACGCCGGTGGACGACCCGGACGCGGCAGAGACGGTGCGCACCACTCACCATGACCAGCCACGCTACATTTACCCGAAGGGAATGCCGCGCATGATCGAGCGGGCGCCGGTCATCAACCATGCCGACGCCGAGCTCGTCCTGCTCGAGAGCCTGGTCGGGCGCAAGGTGCCGTTCGATCCCAAGAGCTACTCATGATAAGTGATAGGTGACAAGTTGCCCGCGCTCGCGCGGGAGTTGGCGCCTGTCACGCATCACTCGTTGATGATGCCGAGCTTCACATAGATCGGCCGGATATGACGGCGCAGTTCTGGCAGCCGGCGCCACAGCCAGAACGCGGCCAGCATGCAGGCGACGCCGCCTGCCGCGAGCGTGTGCGTGGCGCCGAGCCAGGTTGCGGCCGCTCCCGCGGCGAGGCTGCCGAGTGGAAACATGCCGAGGAAGGCCACGGTGAAGAGTCCCAGCACCCGCCCGCGCATGCGGTCTTCGACGATGGTCTGGATGATGGTGGACACGCCCATCGCCACGGTGAGCGCGCTCATGCCCACGACCGCGATCGCGGCGAGCGAAAGCGCGAGCGAGGTCGAGTAGGCAAACACGACCAGCGTGGCGCCGGCGGCCAATGCCGACGCGGCGATCCAGTTCAGCAGGCCGCGCATGTCCTTGCGCGAGGCGAGCAGCAGCATCCCGATGATGCCGCCGAGCCCGGCGGCGCCGAACAGGAAGCCCAGCGTGTCCGCGCCCCCCGCGAAAACTTCCGCGGCAAAGATCGGCATCAGCGTCTGGTACGGGCTCGCCATGAAGCTCACCAGCGCGACGAACGGCAGCAACCGTCGCAGCGGCACGGAATTCCAGGTATAGGCGATGCCTTCCCGCAAGCCTTCGCGGATCGAGGGCGGGTTGCGCGGGCGCTCGAACGGGGCAACCGTCATCATCATGAGCGTGACCATTGCCGCGATCTTGCTCACGCCGTTGACCAGGAAGCAGGTTGCCTCGCTGGAGGCGGCAATGAGCACGCCGGCGATGGTGGGGCCGATCATGCGCCCGCCGTTCTGCATCAGAGCGTTGAAGGCGATGGCACCAGGCAGGTCCTCACGTGCCGGCACCATCTCGGGCGTGAACGACTGCCGCACCGGGATGTCGACCGCCATGATCACGCCGAAGACGCCGGCCATGAAGACGACGTGCCAGACCTCGACGGCATCCGCGTAAGCGAGCGCGGCGAGTGTGAATCCCGGCACCATCGCCGCGGCCTGGGTCCACAGTAGGAGTTTTCTGCGGTCGACGCGGTCAGCCCACAGGCCGCCGAAAGGAGCCAGCACCAGGATCGCGATCTGGCCGGCAAAACCTGTCACGCCCAGCAGCCAGGCCGAGCCGGTCAGCCGGTAGACCAGCCAGCTCATGGCGAGGTACTGGATCCAGTTGCCCAGGACGGCCAGCGACTGGCCGCAAAAGAACAACCGGTAGCTGCGATGGCGGAACGCGCGCAGCGAGTGAATCATCTCAGGAATTCGCCGGCCTGCAGTCCGCCGAATTCCTTAACAGATCCGTCTCGGACACCGGGTTCGATGTGGATGATTTCGGTTCATTCGACTCTTGGTGATGCGGCGGAACGAGCAGATCGCAGCGGCGCATCGATGTCCTTGCTTGAAGCAGTTGCTCCTGCTAAAAAAGATTGTCGGGCGTCGAGCCTGACAAACTTCTTCAGGTGAGCTTCTGCAGCTGCTCGTTTACCTTCTCCAGCGTGGCGGTGAAGCGCGCGAGGCGCTCTTGTTCCTGCGCCACGATCAGCGGCGGGGCGCGCTCGACGAAACCGGGGTTGGCAAGCTTGGCCTTGCACTTCGCGATCTCGCCTTCAACCCGGAGCCGCTCCTTGTGCAGCCGCTCGCGCTCGGCGGACATGTTGACCTCGATCTTGAGCATCAATCGATACTCGCCGACGATGGACACCGGCGCGCCCGCCGCCGGCAGCGCGCCCTCGACGATCACTACCTCCGACAGCTGTGCCAGCGCAGTGAGATAGTGCACGAAGGGGGCGAGCCGCGCACGGTCGCCCTGGATCAGCAGCGGTAGCTTTTGCCTGGGCGCGACGTTCATCGTGGAACGGAGCGTGCGGCAGGCGGTGGTGAGATCCTTGAGCAGAGCAAGCTCCAGTTCCGCGGCCTCGTCTATTTTTTCCGGCTGCGGCTCCGGGTAGCGCGCAATCATGATGGAAGCACCGGTCTTGCCGGCGAGCGGCGCCACCTTTTGCCACAGTTCCTCGGTGATGAACGGGATCACGGGGTGCGCCAGCCGCAGCATGCTTTCAAGCACCCGCGCCAGGGTGCGGCGGGTGGCGCGCTGCTGCGCTTCGTTGCCCGCGAGCCCCGGCGCGACCTGATTCCCGAGCTGCGCCTTGGCGAGTTCCACGTACCAGTCGCAGTATTCGTCCCATACCAGCTCGTAGATGGCGCGGGAGAGGTTGTCGAAGCGGTACTCGCGGAATGCCTGGTGGACCGCCGCCTCGGCGCGCTGCAGCCGGCTGACGATCCAGCGGTCGGCGAGCGAAGGCTCGACCGGCAGCTTTTCGTCGAGTCCGGTGTCCTTCCCTTCGCAGTTCATCAGCACGAAGCGCGTGGCGTTCCACAGCTTGTTGCAGAAATTGCGGTAACCGTCGCAGCGCGACAGGTCGAACTGGATGTCCCGGCCGTGGGAGGCGAGGCTGGCGAAGGTGAAACGCAGCGCGTCGGTGCCGAAGGCGGGGATACCTTTCGGGAACTGCCGGCGGGTCGCGGCTGCGATCGAATCCGCCTGGCGCGGATCCATGAGGCTGGAAGTGCGCTTGGCGAGCAGTTCGTCGAGGCCGATGCCGTCCACGATGTCCAGGGGGTCGAGAATGTTGCCCTTGGACTTCGACATCTTCTGTCCTTCGGCATCGCGCACGAGCCCGGTGATGTAGACCTCGCGGAACGGCACTTTCGCGGCGAACGGCAGCGTCATCATCACCATGCGGGCGACCCAGAAGAAGATGATGTCGAACCCGGTCACCAGCACCGACGACGGCAGGTACAGGCGCAGCGCCGGGTTGTCGTGCGGCCAGCCGAGGGTGGAGAACGGCCACAGCGCGGATGAGAACCAGGTGTCGAGCACGTCGTTGTCCTGCGTCAGCTCCGAGGGAGTCACCTTGATGCTCGCCCGCACGCGCCCGAGCATCGCCTGTCGGTGCTTGGCCTGCGCTTCCTCCTTGTTGCGGCCGACGTAAATGTTGCCCTCGCTGTCGTACCACGCCGGAATGCGGTGGCCCCACCACAGCTGCCGCGAGATGCACCAGTCCTGGATGTTGTTGAGCCACTGGTTGTAAGTGGTGGTCCAGTTCTCCGGGACGAAGCGGACGTCGCCGCGCCCCACCGCGCCGAGCCCCGCTTGCGCCAGCGTTTCCATCTTCACGAACCACTGGTCGGTGAGCATCGGCTCCACCGCGGCGCCGGTGCGCCCACAGCGCGGCACCATCAACTGGTGCGGCTTGACCGCTTCGATCAGGCCCTGGTCCTTGAGGTCGGCAAGCACCTTGTCGCGCGCGGCGTAGCGGTCCAGCCCGCGGTAGGCCCCGGGGGCGTTGTCATTGATGCGGGCGTCCAGCGTCAGGATACTGATCGGTGTCAGCTTGTGGCGGAGCCCGATCTGATAGTCATTGAAGTCGTGCGCCGGCGTGATCTTCACGCAGCCCGTGCCGAACGCCGGATCCACGTACGAGTCGGCGATCACCGGTATCCTGCGGCCGGTCAGCGGCAGCAGGACCTCCTCCCCGACGTACTTCTTGTAGCGGAGATCGTCGGGATGCACGGCGACGGCGACGTCTCCCAGCATGGTCTCGGGCCGCGTGGTGGCGACGATCAGAAACGCCTTGCCCGAGGCAAGTGGATAGCGCAGGTGCCACAACTGCCCGCTCTCCTCCTCGGATTCGACCTCGAGGTCGGAAACCGCGCTCTTCAGCACCGGATCCCAGTTGACCAGCCGCTTGCCGCGGTAGATCAGCCCCCGCTCGTGCAGGCGCACGAACACTTCCGTCACCACACTCGACAGGCCCTCGTCCATGGTGAAGCGCTCGCGTGTCCAGTCGCAGGAAGCTCCGAGGCGGCGCATCTGGTGCGCGATGGTCGAGCCGGATTCTTCTTTCCATTTCCAGACGCGCTCGACGAACGCTTCGCGGCCCAGCGCCTGCCGCGACGAGCCCGCCGCTTCGAGCTGGCGCTCCACCACGATCTGCGTCGCGATGCCGGCGTGGTCGGTGCCCGGCTGCCACAGCGTGTTGAAGCCGCGCATGCGGTGGTAGCGCGTCAACGCGTCCATCAGCGTGTGCTGGAAGGCATGTCCCATGTGCAGCGTGCCCGTTACGTTGGGCGGCGGCAGCAGGATGCAGTAGCGGTTGGGGTTGGACTCGTCGAGGCCGGCCTTGAAGTAGCCGCTTTTTTCCCAGGTGGAATACCACCTGGCCTCGATCGCCGCCGGCTCGAAACTCTTGGCGAGCGACATGGCTGATGACGACGGATCGGAAATAGCGCGCATTATACCGGAGTCCGCGTTGGCCTCCCGCATCGCGGCCCTGGCTTCCACCGCGACGCGCAGGTTCTTGATCTGTTTGCGCAGCGATTCCTCGACCGAGGCGCGCACCATGCCGTTGAGGTCTGTCTTGAGCTCGCTGCTGATCCTGGCGAGCGCGGCGTCGAGCGCGGCGCCGATGTCCGGCATGAAGCGCTCCTGCATCATCTGCGCTATCTGCTGGTCGAGGTCGCGCTTCAGTTTCTGGTAAACGCTATGCTCCAGGTTTTGCGATTGCACGCGGGAGATGACTTCGCCGCGCGCCGCGGCCGCGAAGGAAGCGGGCAGCTGCCCCTCGGGGATCACCTCGGTCAACGTCGGGATGCCGGCGCCCGCATCCGGCGGCAGCGTGTCGGTGAGAGTTGGTACCCCGGGGGCCGCTGCCGCGGCATCCGGTTGCGCGCGGTGCCGCGTGAGCAGCGCATCGGCGCGCTGCAACAGCTCGTCGCCTTCGTCCTTGCGGTTTGGTTGATCGGCCATCAGAGCGTTGAGCGGTGACCGGTGACCGGTGACCGGTGGCAACCCGCGACGCAAGGTTTGTTTCTGGTCACTGGTCACCGCTCACTGTACACGGGTCTTGCTGAGGTCGTGGGTGCGGATCTCGTAACCGCGGTCGCGGTAGAAGCGGAAGCGCTCCCGCGCCTCCGCCCGGTCCTGCTCATCGCGGCTGACGATCTCGAGCAGCCGCTGGAAGCGGCCGAAGAACGGCGGCCATTCCGGGCGCAGGTTGACGAGCACCTCGTCGTGCAGCAACGCGTCGCCGCGGCAGTCGACGATCACCGGCGTCTCCCGCGCCAGCGGATCGTCCGGCGTGCAATGCGGCACGAAGCCGGTGGCCGGTGCGGTCCACAGCAGGCGGTCGAAGCGCTGCGCCAGCTCGGAATCGGGGCAGAAGACGGTGACCTTGAGCCCGCGCGCGAACGCCTTGCCGGCGAGCGTGCAGGCGGTTTTCAGCTTGTCTTCGACGTGCGTGTAAAAGTCGATCTGCGTCATCTTTTGGTTACTCGTTGCTCGTTACTCGTCCTGCTTTGTCTCGCCAGCAACGAGAAACGAGAAACGAGTCACTTTTTCCTGGCCCGGTTCACCAGGAATTCCGTC
>Ga0210379_10000022_pt1 | contig 37247 bp, 25 predicted proteins | sample PLMedo_2_FD_155468 | JGI IMG/M metagenome (GOLD analysis project Ga0210379, IMG submission 155468) | Groundwater sediment microbial communities from an aquifer in East River, Colorado, USA - PLM4_32_coex redo | ecosystem: Environmental > Terrestrial > Soil > Riparian zone | place: USA: East... | reverse complement strand
CGGGGCGGTCACTCTGGTCTGGTTCGACAGGCGACCCTGGCCGGGGCCGAATACTCTCTCGGCGCGCAGGTACTCGAGCGTGTCGGTCCTCACCAGCACCGGCAGATCGGTGAAGCGGCGAACGTAGTCCGCGTCATAGAGATTCTCACGCATGATCACGCCGGCGAGCCCCAGCGCCAGCGCCGGGGTCGTCCCCGGCCGCACCACCACCACCTCGTCCCCCTTGGAGGAGGTGGCCGAGTACTCGCACGCGATCACCACGATCTTCGTCCCCTTCAGCCGCGCCTCGGTCATCCAGTGGGCGTCGGGCATCTTCGTGGTGATCCAGTTCATCCCCCAGACGACGCAGATCTTCGCGTGCTCGACCGCGTGCACCTCGAAATCGACCGTCTGCTGGCCGGTCACCATCGGATGCCCCGGCGGCAGATCGGTGTGCCAGGAGTAGTTGTCCCAGCCACGCGCCCCGATCGCCTTGTCCGGCCCGACGCTGCGGAGCTTTGCGTCCAGGAGCGCCAGCGAGTTCGCCATCCGGTAGAAGCCGAAGACCCGCGTCATGCCGAGGAGCGGCATGCCACCGCGGAATTTCAGCATCTGGGTTCCGGCCCCCTTCGCGGCCGCGACGTTCTCCTCCGCGTACCCCTGCGCGAGGAGGCGCTTCGCCCCCGCCTCGCCGTTGTACGTCTCGGCGATGTTGACCATCGCCTTGCTGACCAGGTCGGCCGCCTGCTCGTGCGTGACCCGCACCCACTCGTCACGTCCGCGGTGGAAACAGTCGGCGGGGGGACGGCCGTCCGCCTCGCGCGGGAAGCCCGCCTCGACCCAGCGCTTGAAGCCGGCCCTGGCCATCGGATGGCGCACCCGGCGATCGCCGTAGAACCGCCGGGTCAGCGCGAGCCCCTTCTGACAGACGCGCGGGTCCCAGCGGTGGCTCGCGGCGTTGCCGTGGATGTCGGTCGCCTGGCCGTACTTCATGGTCGGACCGATCCGGGTGATGACGCCCGAGCGGACGTAGGCGTCGAGCAGGCAGTTGTGCGTGTCGTTCGGCGCGCACAGGAAGGTGAACTTGGAGTCGTAGGCCCAGAGATCCCGGTACGCCCGTTCCCAGCCGCGGTCCGGGTAACGTGCCAGCGGGTTGTCGGGAGCGTTGAGCCCCCAGGCGGAGCTGGCCGACGCAAAGAACGCGCCGAGCCCAGAGGCCGCCGCCAGCTCCAGGAACTCCCGCCTCGAGCAACCCTTGGTGGTCATGATCGCTTCTCCCAGGTGCGCATGAAGGCGACGATCGCCTCGATCTCCTCGTCCGCGAGCAGCCGGTGCGTCGTTCCTGCCTCCCCGTACGGGGGCATGGAGGTCCCGCCCCGGCCGCGCCGGATCGTCTCGACGAGGTAGGTGTCGGTCGCCGCGGCGAGCAGGACGCGGTTGGCGAGCGCCGGCCCCTCCTTCCCCTCCCCCCCTGCGCCGTGGCAGAGCGCGCAGTTGTCGGCGTAGAGCGCGCTGCCGCACCCGGCGCCCGGCGCGACCCAGCGCGCCGGGCGCGACTCTGGAGGGGGTGCGGTGCCGCCGCCGAGCGCGCGCACGTACGACACGAGCGTGTCGATCTCGGTGGGGCGCAGTCCCCCTTCCTTCTCCCCCCAGGACGGCATCCGGCGCCCCGGGCGGCCGTGGGTGATGTTGGCGCGCAGGAAGTCGTCGGAGGCAATCGCCAGGAAGTCCGCGTTCCCGATCGCCGGGAACGCCGGCACGCCCGCATAGCGCATCCCTTCGCCTGCCGGGCCGTGACACGCGGCACAGAAGGTGCCGAAGAGCGTCCCTCCGTCCGCCGCGAACTCCCGCTCGCCGAAGCGCTCGGCGAGGACCCGGTCCTTCGGCCAGAACTCCCCCGGCAGCTCCCGTCGTCGGAGCGAGAGCAGGTAGAAGGTGAGCTGCTCGATCTGCGGCTCGGTGAGGCCGAGCGCCGGCATCGCGGATCCGGGGACCACCGCCGCCGGGGAGCGGAAGTGTTCGCCGAGCCAGGCGCCGAGCGTCCGCTCGCCGGGAACTCGCGAGAAATCGAGCTGCCCCGGGTCGCGCTCCCCCTCGCGCGTGAGGTCCGGCCCATCGTCGCCGCCAACGCCCCCGATCGGATGGCAGCCGCGGCATCCGAGCGAATGGAACAGCCCCTTCGCCTCGACCAGCCCCGGTGCTCCCGCGCGCGACGTGAGGAACCCGTCGATGGCGGTGCGATCGTCGGCCGGCACGGCGGCGAACGAGTCATGCCACGGGCCGGCGGCGGCCGCTGCATGCTGTCTCTCGTGCCCTGCGTGCCAGGCGCGGTCGAACCCCGCCACTCCCGCGCGCGACAGGTCCGGCCCCTCCATGCCCCCCGTACCGCCGGGGCGCAGCGTCCCACCTCTCCCTTCCATCCGGTGGCAGGCGAGGCAGTCGTTCCGCTCGAACAGCGCCCGGCCGCGCTCCACCTGCGGCAGGCTGGGGACCGCGAGGTGGGAGTGGCAGGTGCCGCAACCCGCGTAGCTCAGGCGCGCCGGGATCATCGGCTCCGGCCAGTGGCGCACCGAGCCATGGGCGTCGGCCTTCGTCGTCGCCCGTCCCTGGCCGCCGTGGCAGATCGTGCAGCCGAATTGCGACGGGTCGTGCGCGATCGTCGGATGAGGGGCGAACGCGGCGGTGCCGATCACGCCGGGCTCCCCCGGGGCCATCCCGACGTGGCAGGAGACGCAGCGATCGGCGGCATCGAGCTGGGGAACCACGATCTGGCGCAGCTGGATCGTGAACTCCGTACGCCGGTCCGCGGGCAGCGCCTCGCGGTAGCGGCGCTGCAGCACGCGCCACTCCTGAAGTTGATTCTCGGCGTAGGCCGCCCAGCCGAGCAGGAGGAGCGTTCCGAGGCTCGTCCACAGCAGGAGATGCTTGTTCCTCTGCATCGCGACCTCAGTGCGCCGGCCAGTGCGATGGCGACCAGAAGAAGTCCCAGTTCGGGCCGCGGAAGTGGAAGCCGATGACCGTCAGGACCACGAACCCGCAGAGGAAGCAGGTGAACAGCCCGAGCGCGCCGGCGCGCGTCGAGTCGTAGCGACGCACCAGCCACAGCGAGTAGAGCGCGTAGATCAGGCTGAGCACCGTCCCGGGGTTCACGAACGTGATGAGAATCTGCGGCGCGTCCGGCCACCACTCCCGGATCCAGCCCCAGCGGATGGCGAACGACTCAAGCGCCAGGACCGAGGCGAATCCGAAGGCCGCGGCCCCCAGCACGAGCCGCCCGCCTCCCGGGCCGCCGAACCAGGCGCCGGTCCCCTGCTCCTCGCGGTCGAGGTACGGGATCAACGCAAGGCCGAGAAGGACGATGATCGGGATCCCGATCCCCCCCATGAAGGCGGAATACGAGATCAACTCCTGCAGCCCGAGGAAGTACCACGGCGCCTTCGCGGGGTTCTCGGGCACCGCGGGGTTCGCGAGCTCCTTGAGCGGGGCATCGGAGGCGAGCGCCAGCGCCAGACAGAGGAAGACGGTGACCATCAACGCCGCGAGCTCGGCGTAGAAGAGATGCGGCATCGACGGCAGCGTCCCCTCGGGCCCGCGCCCGACCTGCGGCGTGCGGCCGCGGACGATCGCGGCGAGCTGGTACGTCTTGCGGGCAGCCTCGGTGAACGCGGGATGGACCCCGGCCGTGGGGCCGAGGCGGGCGTCCGCGTCGGCCGGCCGCGTCAGGCCGCCGTCCTTCCGCACCCGCCAGAAGTGGACCCCCACGAGCATCACCATCACGATCGGCAGGATCATGACGTGCAGGAGGAAGAACCGGATGAGCGCCTCGGCCCCGACGTCGTCCGCCCCGAGCAGGATCAGCTTCTGGAAGCCGCCCGGATCGAACCACGCCGTGACGCCGAGCGCGTCGGTCAACTCGCGCGGCGACTGGGCGATGTTGGCGCCGATGGTGATCGCCCAGAAGGCGAGCTGGTCCCAGGGGAGCAGATAGCCGGTGAACGCCAGGCCGAGCGTCGTGACCAGCAGCAGCATCCCGACGACCCAGTTGAACTCCCGCGGTTTGCGATAGGCGCCGGTGTAGAAGACCCGGGCCATGTGCAGGAGGACCGCGACCACCATCACGTTGCCGGCCCAGCGATGGAGGTTGCGGATGAAACGGCCGGTCGGGACGACGAAGTGGATGTCCTTGATCGACAGATAGGCCGCCTCGGGGTACGGCTTGTAATAGAACATCAGCAACACGCCGGTCAGCAGCGTGATCAGGAATGCCGACAGGCTCGCGATCCCGAGACCCCAGGTCGTCGCCCAGCGCAGCGACCAGCGGTGCACCCGCACCGGATGCAGGTGCAGGAAGACGTTGCCGAAGACGAACGTGGAGCGGGTCCTGTCGGTGCGCGGCGATCCGGAGCGGAATGCCGTCTGCGCGAGGCGCCGCGGCGCCGCCCGCAGGTTCGCCAGGAAGCGTGCCCCCGCCGGGAGAGGCGCCGCGTCGCTCATGTCCGCCTCGACGCCGGGACTATCTTCCCCTCGTCCACGATCAGCGTGTCCCCATCGCCGGCGCTCACCGCGAGCCACGGCAGCGCCTTCGGCGCCGGGCCCTTCTCGACAGATCCGTCGGCGCGGAAGCGCGAGCCGTGGCAGGGGCAGTGGAACCCCTTCTCGTCCGGCTTGACGATGCAGCCGAGGTGGGTGCAGACCATCGACACCGCCCGCACCTCCCCTCCTTCTCGCGACAGGGCAACGGCCCGTCCCGGCGGCACGAACGTCTCCCCCGGCCCGAGCGACGCGGGCAGGGTCACCTTGAAGCGCTTCGAAGGAGAGGGGAGCACGGCCGCCTTGGGCAGCCGCATGATGCCGAGCGCCGCGAACAGCATCGTGGCGCCGGCGGCCCACAGGGCCGACAGCCCGAGGAAATCGCGCCGCGTCAGCGGCTCCGGATCGAGGCGCGACGGGGCGCCCGCTCCGGGTGGGGCGGGATGAGTGGTCACGACGCCCTCCAGGCGGTATTGAACTCGAGCCGCTCCATCGTGATCGCATCCGCCGGGCAGCGGAGCGCGCACAGCCCGCAGCGGATGCAGCGGTCCTCGTCCTTCAGGATCGCCGACAGATCCTCGGCCTCGTCCGCAGCCTCGGCCGCCAGCACGGCGTTGATCTCGGGGGTCACCTGCAGCTCGGATACGGCGACGAGCTTGAGGCAGAGCGTCGGGCAGACATCGGCACAGCCGCCGCAGAGCACGCAGCGGGCGCCGTCGAAGATCGGCGTGACGCCGCAGTCGAGGCAGCGGCTCGCCTCGCGCCTCGCGGCGTCTGCCTCCCAGGCGACCTCGACCGAGGCGCGCGGATCGGCGAGCCGCGCCGCCGCCGGCAGGGCAGTGAGGGGAACGCGCCGGAGCGACTCGTATCCCACCTCGCGGGTGTACAGCGGCAGCGTCAGATGCGCCTCGAGCGCCTCCATCCGGATCTCGCGGCCGACCAGGTGCCGGTAGACGGAGCGGGCCGCCAGCTTCCCGGAGGCAACGGCATGAATCAGCAACCGCGTGCCGTGCGCCAGGTCCCCCGCCACGAAGATCCCAGGGGCGCTGGTGGCGAGGGTGGCGGGGTCGACCTTGGGCCAGCCGGGGCGCAGTTCGTCGACGTCGTCACCCCCGTCCTGCAGGAAGGAGAGATCGGGCGTCTGCCCCGCGGCGAGCAGCACGGTGTCGCAGGCAAGCGTCTGTCGATCCGTGTCGTCGAACGTCGGGCTGAACCGCCGGGAGTCGTCGTAGACGCGCAGGCAACGCCGGAAAAGGACGCCTTGCACCTGCCCCGAGCCGTCGCGCCGGATCTCGAGCGGGCCCCAGCCGTTCAACCGTTCCACACCCTCCTCGTCCCCTTCCAGGATCTCGAGCGTGTCGGCGGGCATCTCGGCGAGGGTCTCGAGCGAGGCGAGCGTGACCTGGCGGGTCCCGGGGAAGCGCGCCGCGGTGCGGGCCGCGTCGAGCGCCGCCTGCCGCAGGACCGTGCGGGCGACGTCGTAGGCGACGTTGCCGCCACCGATCACCAGGATGCGGGCGCCGAGCTCGACCGCCTCGCCAAGCGCGACCCAGCGCAGGAAGTCGACGCCGCCGTAGACCCGCGGGCCGTTCTCCCCGGGGAGGCCGAGGCCGCGCGGCCGCTTCGCCCCGACCGCGACGATCACCGCCGCGTGCTCGGCACGAACCTGACGGAACGGGAGATCCCGGCCGATGGTCACGCCGCAGCGGATCTCCACCCCCAGGGCCTCGATCACCGCGATCTCGCGGCGGATCAGCTCGCGTGGCAGGCGGTACTCGGGGACGCCGAACGCCAGCATGCCGGCCGCCGCCGGCTCCGCCTCGAACACGGTCGGGCGGAATCCCAGCAGCGCGAGGTCGTGGGCGGCCGCGAGGCCCGCCGGACCCGCCCCGATGATCGCGACCTTCTCCCCCGAGCCCGGCTTCACTCCCCCGCCGAGCCTGGCGCGCAGCAGCGCCGCCAGCTCGTCCGCGTCGGCGCAGACCGGCGGCAGGAAGCCGCGCACCGCCTCCAGCACTTCGTCCGTCGGCCGCGCCTCGACCCCCGCCTGCTCGCAAGCAAACCGCTTGAGGGCCCGGATCGCGATCGGCTTGTCGTAGCCGACGAAGCGGCCGTCGTCATCGGTGCGCGGGATGCGGCCGCGGCGACAGGCCGCCTCGCAGGGAGCTCCGCAGATCCGGCCGCAGATCGAGGCGAACGGGTTTGGGCCGCGCGCGATCAGGTACGCCTCCTCGAATCGCCCCGCCGCAATGGCGCGGACGTAGCCGCGCGCGTCGGTGTGGACCGGGCAGGCGTCCTGGCAGGAGATCAGCGCGCGGTGATACCCCTCGCCGGGAACCGCGACCTGGAGAAGCGACTCGCTCACGCCGGCCTTTTTCGAGGCGGACCTGCGACGGCCCGGGAGATTCGGATCGCGTGGAGATCACCGATCCGGGTGACAGCGATGAGGCTAGCGGCCGCGGGGGGGAGGGGGTATGACCCGGATCATAGTTCGGCGCGCGCCGGAGGGGCGGGGTATGGATGGAACTCCGCCGCGGCAGTACAATCCAGTCGGTCGAGGAGTGTGTGAGCCGCCGGAGGGCCCACCGTCTGTCGCCGCTTCCGACCTCCCGTCAGCCTCTCCTTCGACCCGCAACCCTGGTTGTGGACCGAGGCCCGCCATGACGCACGCTTCCCACCCCCACGAGACCGCGCCACCCCCCGCCGCCGACCCGCAGATCGACCAGCGCCTCCATGATCTGCGCCACATGGTCGGGAACTCCCCTCTGCTGACGATCGCGTGCAGGTACCGCGGCCAGCCGCGCACCATCTACGCCAAGGCCGAGAACCTCAACATGACCGGGAGCATCAAGGACCGGATGGCGCTGCACATCCTCGGTCGCGGGTACGCCCGGGGCGTGTTGCGCCCGGGAGCGCCGATCGTCGAGGCGACCAGCGGCAACACCGGCATCTCGATGGCCGGCATCGGGCGCGCGCTCGGGCACCCGGTGACGATCTTCATGCCCGACTGGATGAGCCAGGAGCGCAAGGACCTGATTCGCAGCCTCGGCGCAACGATCCAGCTGGTCAGCAAGGAAGCCGGGGGCTTCCTCGGCGCCATCGCGCGGGCCGAGGCGTTCGCCGCGGCCCAGCGCGGCGCGTTCCTCCCGCGGCAGTTCTCGAACGAGGACAACTCGGCGGCACACGCCGAGACGACCGGCCCGGAGATCTGGTGGCAGCTCCGCCACCACGGGCTGACCCCTGATGCGTTCGTGGCGGGAGTGGGGACGGGCGGGACGATCATGGGGACCGGCCGCTTCCTGCGCGAGATGCGCCCTGAGATCCGCCTGCACCCGCTCGAGCCCGCGAGCTCCCCCACGCTGACGACCGGCCACAAGGTCGGCAAGCACCGCATCCAGGGGATCTCCGACGAGTTCATCCCGCCGATCGTGGACCTCGAGTTCCTCGACGAGATCGTCGCCGTGGACGACGGCGACTCGATCCTGATGGCGCAGAAGCTCGCCGCCCAGATCGGCATCGGGGTCGGCATCTCCTCGGGAGCGAACTTTCTCGGCGCGCTCAAAGTGCTGGAATCTCGCGGCGGCGACGGGGTCGTGGTGACCGTCCTGCCCGACGACAACAAGAAATACCTGAGCACCGACCTGCTGCGCGACGAGCCGGTGCGCGACGGCTACCTCTCCCCCGAGGTCGAGCTGCTCGGCTTCGGCGTGCTGAAGCGGGTCTGCCGCACCTGCTGCGAGCCGGGCGACTGCGCCGCAGCCCTGGACCAGTCGGCTCCCGCGGATGACAATCTGCCCCCCTCCTGCCCCCACCTGCGGATCGGCGGGTGATGAGCCTGCGACTCCTCCGATCGGGGGAGACTCTAGCCTGATCGGGTGAGGCGCGCACCGACGACACCGCCGCCGTGCTTGACTTCCCTACCTGCGACCGTACCTTCCTCCGCAGATCCCTCACATGCCTGGCGCCCGCTTCGAGTGGGAGGAGCACCATGTTGTTGTCGGACATGTACCGAATCCCGTGGACCAAGAACGACAACCCGAACGGCTGGATCGAGGTCACGACCGAATGTCAGCTCGACTGCTCGGGCTGCTACCGGGCGGAGTCGGGCGACGACATCCGCGATCCCGTCGAGCAGATGCGCCGCCTCAAGGCGGACGTCGACACGCTCGTCGCGATACGGAACATCCAGACGCTGTCGATCGCCGGAGGGGAGCCGCTCCTCTACGCAGGCCTCGAGGAGCTGATCTCCTACGCGCGCTCCAAGCGGCTGGCGACCCGGCTGTTCACGAACGCCGTCCTGCTGGACGACGCCACGCTCGCCTCGCTGACGAAGGCGGGGCTCACCGAGATGATCATCCACGCCTCCCTGTGGCAGGAGCGCCTCACGCCGAATACGATGGCGGAGCTGCTCAAGCTGAAGGCGGCGTACTGCGACATGTTCCGAGCGAACGGCAGGGTCCGGCTCGGATTCATCGAGCCCGCGATGCGCCGGTTCTGGGATCAGGCCCCCCTCCTGTTCGAGTTCTACCAGCGGAACAGTGACATCGTCAGCAACGTGGTGTTCACCACCTTCAAGGACGCGTACGGGGGCCCGGCCGGCCAGCACCTCCCGATCGAGGAGGTCGGCGAGACGATCGAGCGGCACTACGGAACCAGTCCCTGCGCCTACATCCCGAAGATCCACCATCCCGAGAAGGTCGCGTGGCTCCTGAACGTGGCGTTGCTGAGGGACGGCAAGGTGATTGGCTCCCTCTCCGGCCGCGACTACGGCGTCGCGCAGGAGCAGCACCGCAAGGTCACGGGTAGGTACCTGTTCACCCCCGAGGCTGAAGCCATCGTGACGGGGCTAGGCGCGGAGCCGATGAGCGAGGAGGCGGAACAGTTCGCGGAGCTGATGCGGGCCATCCAGAAGGGCGTCCACCACCAGGTCGTGAGCGTGGTCGATTCGCCGCAACTGCTCGACGACGGCCGGGTGGACATGTGCGATAGCTGCCCCGACGCGATCCTCTACCAGGGGGAGCTGCTGCCGAAGTGCATCCTCGACAAGATCAAGGGCGGCCTCGAGGTGCACATCGCGCGCTGAGGCCCTGGGCCGCAGGCAGGCGCCCGCCGCCTATCTGGCTGACGCCCCGCTCATTGTAGGCGTGAGAGAGCTCGCCCTGTCAACGTGGCCTCGAGGCCAAGTCCGCTCCTCTGCCGGGCGGTCGGCCTCCGCTACCGTGCCTGCGCGCGCGCGCAGACGAGCGTGAGATCGTCCTCCAGCGGCCGGCCGGCGCCGTGGGTGCGGATGGCGGCGAGAATCCGATCGAGCCGCGCATCGTCCGGCCCGGGTGCGAGCGCTGCAGCAGCAATCCGATCCTCCCCGAAGAAAGCGTCGCTCTCCGACAGCGCCTCACTCGCCCCATCGGTGTAGAGGAGCACCCCGTCCCCTGAGTGCAGGCTGTCGACCCGCTGCTCCCAGCGGCAGAACTCGCGCGGCAGCGCCGGGGACACGATCGGCCCCGTCGGCGCCAGGTGGTCCACCCCGCCGGACCGACGCCACAGCAGGCCGGGAGGATGGCCGGCGTTCACGAACTCGAACCGGGTCGCGCCGCCGTCCGCCGCGAGGCGCAGCGCGATCAACGTCACGAACCGCTCGGCGCTGAACGACGCGAGCGCCTCCGAGACCCGGCGCACCACGGCGCGCGGCTCGTACGCGTCGGCGACCGCCGCGTGGAACGCCGACTTCACGATCCCGGTGAGCATCGCCGCCGAGACCCCATGTCCCGAGACGTCGGCGATGAGGACCGCGGCGCGCCCGTCGCCGGCCCGGGCGTAATCGCAGAAGTCACCTCCCAGCGCCGAGCAGGGGACGTAGCGGAAGTCGATCTCGAAGCCCTCGATCCGCGCCTCCGGCGCCGGCAGGAGGCGCTGCTGGAAGGTCCGCGCCGAGGCCAGCTCATGCTCCAGCCTGGCGACGTGGCTCCGGTTCTCCCGCGCCAGGCGCCTCAGCTCCAGGCACCGCGCCACGAGCGTCTCCAGCACCTCCCGGTCGAATGGCTTCTGGATGAAGTAGAACGCCTCCTCGCGGATCGCGCGGACCAGCTTGCGATCGGGCTCGGTGGCGCTGCCGGTCATCAGGATGAAATCGGTCTCCGGGCTCACGGCGCGCAGGCGGGCCATCAACTCGAACCCGTCGATCTCCGGCATGCGGATGTCGAGGATGCCAAGATCGGGCGGCTGCGCCACGGCGGCGGCCAGCGCCTGCGCCGCGTCCGCGGCGCACTGGACGTCGTAATGGGGCGACAGGATCCGCTCCACCGCGCGCAGCATCCCCGGCTCGTCGTCGACGACCAGCAGGCGGGCCGCCTTCATGCTCCCTGCTCCAGCGCGACGGGAAGGAGCGCGGTAACCCGCGCGCCGCGTCCCTCGAGATTGTCGATGGTCAGGCGGCCGCCGAGCCCCCAGACGATCGATCGGCAGATCGGCAGGCCGAGCCCCGTCCCCTCCGGCTTGGTGGAGTAGAACGGCTCGAAGACGCGCTGCAGATCGGCGGGAGCGATTCCCGCTCCGGTGTCCTGCACGCGGACCTCGACCCCGTCGGGGACCTGCCGCGCCTGAATGGTGATCTCCCCGCCCTGCGGCATCGCCTCGCGGGCGTTGGTCAACAGATTGAGCAGCACCTGCTCGACATCCCCCTGGCCGGCGCGGAGCGCCGGCAGATCGGCCGGCAGATCGGCGGTCAGCCGCACCCCCTGGCGCTCGAGGCTGTCGCCGAGGATCGCGAGCGCGTTGTCGAGCGCGGCGCGCAGCCGGGCGTCGCCGTGGTGCCGCGCGGAACCGCGGGCGAACGCGAGCATCCCGCCGAAGATCCGCCGGCATACCTCCAGCGATCGCTGGATCTGCTCGAGGTCGCCGAGCAGCACCGCGGGTTCCCCCTGGCCGGCGGCGATCTCCTCCCGCATCTGCTGGAGCAGCGGCAGGACCGAGCCGAGGGCGTTGTTCAGGTCGTGCGAGACGGAACGCGCCAGGTCGGCCATCGCGTGCTTGCGCTCGGCCAGCAGGATGCGGGCCTCGAGCGATTCCGCCCGGCGCGAGTTCTGCAGCGCGATCGACGCGTGCGCGCGGAACCGCTCGACCAGGTCGGCGTCGAACGGTCCGAACGTTCCCGGGTTCCGCGCCGCCACCTTCAGGACGCCGAAGACGCCGTCGCGCGCGGCGAGCGGCGCGCAGAGCATCGTCCCCTCCCGGCGGCCGCGCGGCTCGGCGCGGTGCCAGTCGAGCAGCTCGGCAAGCGCGGCATACGGCCGCCCCTGCCACTCCCGCCATTCGTCCCCCTGGCGATCGAAGCCGAGCGAGCCGCCGCCGGTCATCAGGCGGCGCAGCTCGTCTGACATCGGCAGGCGCAGGCCGATCCGCGCGCTGCGCCCCTTGGTCCAGGCGATCTGCTCGGCGACCAGGGTCAGGAAACCGTCATCCCCCTCGTGGATCAGCAGCGCCGCGGAGTGATCGTAGCGGGTGAGCGACCGCAGGCCATGCAGGATCTGGTAGAAGAGGTCCTTGGGACGGATCTGCTCCAGGATCTTCCGATCGATCCGGTCGCGCACCTCGCGGATCCGATCGCGGTCGATCAACTCCAGCGCCTCGCTCACCGCGGCGCCGATCGCCGCCAGCTCGCGCCCTCTACCGCGCTCGAATGGCCGGCCCTCGCGCGCCAGACCGAGCACCGCCCACGGACGGCCCCGGCGCTGCACGGGGGCGAGCAGCAGCCCCTCCGGCAGGTCCGGCCGCTCGCGGCGGATGAAGCGCCCGAGCAGCTCGCGGTCCCAGACTTCGGCCGCCGGGGAGGAGAACACCAGGTCGGCGGCGCGCCCGCCGAAGGGGACGATCGCGACGCAGCCGCGATCGGCCCGGAGGAACTCCTGCGTGGCACGCGAGGCATGGCGCAGCGCCGCGTGGACCTCGCGGGCCGGCTTCAACTGCGCCAGCAGGGAGGAGACGAAACGGCGAAGCTCCAGCTCGCGTTCGGGGCTCAGCAGCGGTGCGCGCATGGAATGGGTCGTTCCGGACCGCTGCAGTATGCCCTTTCCCCCCGGAGGCCTGTCAACGTCACTCCGGCTGCGGCTCCTCGGAGGCCCAGGCCTCCGCGAGGGTGTGGGTGACGGCGAGAACAACGGGGCCGACGAAGATTCCCAAGAGGCCGAACGCGATCAGGCCGCCGATCACTCCCGCGAAGACGAGCAGCAGGGGCAGATCCGCGCCCTTCCTGATCAGGACCGGGCGCAGGAAGTTGTCGATCGTCCCCACGAAGATGGTCCACACCACCAGGAATATCCCGGCGCCCTGGTGGCCCGTTGCGAAGGCCCAGATGACGCAGGGGACGAGCACGAGGAACGGCCCCACCTGCGCGATGCAGAGCATGAACATCACCGCCGTCAGCAGGGAGGCAAAAGGGACGCCCACGATCAGGATCCCGAGGCCGCCGAGGAGGGCCTGGACGAGCGCCGTGACGACGACACCGAGCGCCACACCCCGGATCGCCTGGCCGGCGAGGCGCAGGCTTCCTTCACCCCGCTCTCCGGCAAGGCGACGGGCGTAGCGACGCACCATCGCCGCGGCCTTCTCGCCGTTCGTCCACAGGACTGCCGCGAGCACGATGGTGAGGAGGAACTGGATCAGGGCGAGCCCGATCCCACCGAGGCTCGCCACCGCCCACTTCGTGGCCTGCGCCGCGTAGGGGGCTCCCTTCGCGAGGAGCGACTGGAGTTCCACCCCCACGAACTGGTCCCACGCGAGCGACAGGTTCTCGCCGACCACCGGCAGCCCGGCGACCCACGCGGGAAGCGGGGGAACCGAGAGCCCGGCCAGTGACTGCGCGCGCGCGGCGATCACGTCGACGTTCGCGACGATGGCGGCGATCGACAGCACGAACGGAACGAACAGGACCCCGAGCAGCACGATCGAGAGGAGGATCACCGCCGGCGCGCGCCGCCCCCAGAGGATGCGCTGCAACGCCAGGAGGAGAGGCCAAGTGGCGACCACGATCGTCGTCGCCCAGATCAACGCCCCGATGAAGGGGCGGAAGATCCAGAGCGAGGTGAAGACCAGGGCAACGATCGCGAAGACGGCGAAAACGGGGCGGGCGACCTCCCCGCGCGGCTCGGTCATGATTCAATACCTCCGTGGGCGGAACGCCACCTGACCTCGGGGAGTGTTGCCCCCGCTGAGCCGCTGGAGCCCACCCCTATCCCGATCCTACGCTGGGTCGGCTCGTCGCCGTCAACGGTAGAGGCAGATGGCAATAGGGGTCGTGAAGCTACCCGTCAATGCTCCGTGCCGCCGTCTGTCGCTTCCTCGGGCCGCCACCCGCCGCCGAGCGCTCGGTAGAGCTGGGTGAGCGCGGACAGTTCGTCGCCGAGGATCCGGGCCAGCGCCAGCTCCTGGTCGAATAGGTTCTGGTCGGCGATCAGGATCTCGAGGTAGTTCGACAGACCGGTGTCGTAGCGCGAGCGGGCCAGCACCCCCGCGTCCCGCAGCGCCTCGACCCCCGACTCCTGCTCGCTGCGCGCCTGCGCGAGGTGCCCGATCGCCGCGAGCGCGTCCGCGACCTCGCGGTAGGAATTGAGCGCCGCCTGCTGATACTGGGCGAGCGCCTGGTCGAAGCGCGCCTGGGCCGCCTCGTAGTTCCGGCGGATCCGCCCGGCCTGGAAGAGCGGCTGGAACAGCCCCGGGGTCAGCGACCAGACGACGCCGTCGCTCTTGAGCATGTCCGACAGCGACCGGCTGGAGGCGCCGAGGAAGCCGGTGAGGGAGATCGTCGGGAAGAAGAGCGCCTTGGCCGCCCCGATGTCGGCATTCGCGGCCACGAGCGATTGCTCCGCCTGCACCACGTCGGGCCGCCGCTCGAGCAGCGCCGCGGGCAAGCCGGCGGGGACGCGCGGCGGCCGGTACTGATCCGTGAGCGCCACGCCGCGCGCGATTTCGCCGGGCCGCCGGCCGAGCAGCAGCGACAGGGCGTTTTCGGCGACCGCGATCTGCAGCTCGAGCTGCGGGATTGTCGTGGCGGTGCGCGCACGGTTCGCGACGGCCTGGTCGAGCTCGAGCCGGTTGGAGACTCCGCCTTGCAGGCGCTTCCGGTAGAAGGCGACGGTATCGTCGTTGGCCTGAACGGTGCGGCGTGCTATCTCGAGCTGCAGGTCGCGGTCGCGGAGCGCGAAGTAGCTGGCGGCGACGTCCGCAACCAAGGTGACGATGACACCGCGCCGGAATTCCTCGGTGGCCATGTAGCGGGCGTTTGCCGCCTCGGTCTCCCGCCGCAGCCGGCCGAAGATGTCGATCTCCCAGGAGAGCGCGAACCCCGCGTTCCAGTTCTGGTAGCGCCGGTCGCCCCCCTCCGTCGCCTGCGGGGGATCCGACCTGGTCGAGAGCTGCCCGACGGAGTAAGCGCCGGTGACGTTCACCTCCGGGTAGAGGAACGACTTGGGGATTCCCGCCAGCGCCCTGACCTCCTCGACCCGCGCCGCGGCGACCCGCAGATCGAGATTGTTCGCGAGCGCCTCCCGGATCAGGTCCTGGAGCGTCGGGTCCAGGAACACCTCCCACCACGGCACGTCGGCAATCGATTCGCTCTCGGCTTGCGCGCCGCGGTGCGCCGGGGGAGGCTCCATCTCGGGGCGCTCGTACTTCGGCCCCAGCGTGCAGCTCGTGGCCAGGAGGAGCGCGGCGAGTGGGGCGGCCGCGCGCGCCGACAGTCTGGGGAGCGCCGCCCCTGCCTCGGAGCGGACCGGCCATGCGGAGTCGTGAGCGCGTCGAGCCATCTCAGTGCCCTCCGCTCGCCGGCGCCACGGGCACGCCCGGGGCCGTCGCCGGTTTCCCGCCGCCGGTCAGCTTCTCCACCACGACGAACAGCACCGGGATGAGGCAGACCCCCAGGATGGTCGCGATCAGCATCCCGCAGAAGACGGCCATGCCCATGACCTTGCGGGACTCGGCCCCGGCGCCGGACGCGGTGAGCAGCGGCACCACGCCGAGGATGAAGGCGAACGCCGTCATCAGGATCGGCCGGAAACGCAGCTTCGCGGCCTCGAGCGCCGACTCCACCAGCCCCTTCCCCTGGTGCTGGAGCATTCGCGCGAACTCCACGATGAGGATCGCGTTCTTCGCCGCCAGGCCTATCAACATGATGAGCGCGATCTGCGCGAACACGTTGTTCACGTAGCTCTCCGAGAACTGGCGGGCCACCCACAGGCCGAGGTACGCGCCGAACACCGCGAACGGCGTGCCGAGGAGAACGCTGAAAGGCAGTCCCCAGCTCTCGTACTGCGCGGCCAGGATCAGAAAGACGAGCAGGATGGCAATGGAGAACACGCCGGCCACGCCCGGGGCTTTCCTCTCCTGGTACGACATGTCCGCCCACTCGTACCCCATTTCCGGCGGCAGGACCTCCTTCGCGGTCTCCTCGAGGGCTACGAGGGCCTGGGCTGAGGAGTAGCCGGGCGCGGGCACGCCGCCGATCTCGGCGGAACGGTACAGGTTGAAGCGGTTCGTGAACTCCGGGCCGGACGTGGCGCGGGTGGAGGTCAGCGTGTCGAGCGGGATCATCTCGCCCTGGGCGCTGCGCACGAAGAAGAGCCCCAGCTGCTTGGGGTCCCGCCGGTACTCGGGCTCGGCCTGCACGTAGACCTTGTAGACGCGGCCGAAGCGATTGAAGTCGTTCACGTAGGAGCTGCCGAGCAGCGCTCCGAGCGTCGTGTTGACGTCGGAGATCGTCGCGCCGACCTTCAGCACCTTGCTGCGGTCGATGTCCGCGTACACCTGGGGCACGCTCGCGCGGTAGAGGGTCGAGACCCGGCCGATCTCGGGCCGTTTGCGCGCCGCCTCGATGAAGCGCGCGGCCTCCCTCGCCAGGAACTCGGGAGAGCCACCGCTGCGGTCCTGCAGCTGCATCGTGAAGCCCGCGCCCGTCCCCAGACCCGGGATCGACGGGGGCCCGAACGTCACCACCGCCGCCTCGGGGATCTGCTGGGCGAAGGCCTTGTTGAGCGCGGCCACGATGCCGTTCGCGTGCAGCTCCGCGGTCTTGCGGTGGCCCCACTCCTTGAGCTGGATGAAGAAAAACCCCTGGTTCGAGGAGTAGGCGCCGGTGACCAGGCTGTAGCCGGTGACGGTGTTGTACCCGTCGACTCCCTCGTTGGCCTTGATGATGGCCTCGGCCTTCTTCATCACCAGGTCGGTGCGCTGGAGCGAGGAAGCGTCGGGCAGGTTGACCTGGGCGAGCAGGTACCCCTGGTCCTCCTCGGGGATGAAGCCGGCCGGAATGTTCCGCCCCAGCACCACGATCGCGCCGACGAGGATCGCGATGAACAGGAGGCTGCGCATCGTCTTGCGGATCAGGATGCCCGCGAAGCTGACGTAGGCGTCGGTGCCCCGGCCGAAGAGCCGGTTGAACCACCCGTAGAACGGCGTGAGCACGGTGCGCTTGCCGGTGGGCGCCTTCAGCAGCAGTGCGGCGAGCGCCGGGCTGAGGGTGAGGGCGTTGATCACCGAGAGGAGCACCGAAAGCGCGATCGTGATCGCGAACTGCTGGTAGAAGAGGCCGGTGATCCCCCCCATGAAGCCCACCGGCACGAACACGGCGCTCAGGATGAGTCCGATCGCCACCACGGGCCCGGAGACCTCCTCCATGGCCTTGATGGTCGCCTCCTTCGGCGCCATCCCGTGTTCGATATGGTGCATGACCGCCTCGACCACCACGATCGCGTCGTCGACGACGATGCCGATCGCCAGCACGAGGCCGAGCAACGAGAGCACGTTGATCGAGAAGCCGAGCAGTGGGAAGAAGATGAAGGCGCCGATGAGCGAGACCGGCACCGTCACGAGGGGGATCAGCGTGGCCCGCCAGTTCTGGAGGAACACGAAGACTACCAGGAGCACCAGCGCCACCGCTTCGAACAGCGTGTGGATGATCTCGTTGATCCCCTCCTTGACCGGCAGCGTCGTGTCGAGGGAGATCAGGTACTCCATGTCGTGAGGGAAGCGCTGTTGCAGCTCGTCCATCGTCTGCTTGATCCGGTCGGCCACCTCCAGGGCGTTCGTGCCGGGGATCTGGAAGACGGCGATGACGGCGGCCGGGCCGCTGTTGTGGCGGCCGATCGCGTTGTACAGCATCGTCCCGAGCTCGAGGCGCGCCACGTCCTTGAGGAACACCTGCGAGCCGTCGGGGTTGCTGCGGACGACGATGTCGCTGAACTCCGCCTCGTCGAGGAGGCGTCCCTTGGTCTTGACGGTGTAGGTGTACTCGGTGCCGGGCACCGCGGGCGGCCCGCCGATCTGGCCGGCCGGGAAGATCTGGTTCTGCTGGCTGATGGCGTTCACGATGTCCGGGACCGTGATCCCGAGCTTCGCGATGCGATCGGGCCGGAGCCAGACCCGCATGGCGTAGTCGCTGCCGCCGAACAGGTTGATCTGGCCCACGCCCGGGATGCGGGCGATCGTGTCGTTGATGTTGATCGTGGCGTAGTTGGAGAGGAAGTTGTTGTCGTACGTCCCCTGCGGCGACTTGACCGAGATGATCAACAGGGGGAACGGGAGCGACTTCTTGACAGCCACACCGTAGTTCTTGACCGACTGCGGCAGCATGGGCGTCGCCTCGGAGACCCTGTTCTGGGCGAGGACGTTGTCCATGTCGAGGTTCGACCCCACCTCGAACGACACCTTCAGCGTCAGGGTGCCGTCGTTGGCGTTGGTGGACTTCATGTAGATGCCCTTCTCGACGCCGTTCAACTTCTGCTCGATCGGCGTCGCCACCGACGCCTCCACGTCGGTGGCGCTCGCGCCCACGAACGTGGTGGTGATCTGGACCATCGGGGGCACGACCTCGGGGTACTGGGCGATCGGCAGGCCGAACATCGCCACGAGCCCCAGGATCACGGTGATGATGGAGATCACCATCGCCACGATCGGGCGGTTGACGAAGAAGCGCGCCATGGCCTACTTCGACCCCGCTGCGGCGGAGGCAACCGGCTTCGCGTTGACCACGGTGCCGTCCTTCACGCGCTGCAGCCCCTCGACCACGACGCGCTCGCCGGGCTTCAGCCCCTCCTCGATCACCCAGAGGGAGTCGACCCGCGGCCCGACCTTGACGTTGCGGAAGGCGACCTTCCCGTCGGCTCCGACCGTGGCCACGCTGTAGAGGTTCTGGAGCTCCTGGACGGCGCGCTGCGGGACCAGCAGCGCCCCCTTCCGCTCCTCGAGGACGAAGCGGGCGCGGCCGTACAGGCCCGGGCGCAGGATCCGGTCGGGATTGCCGAAGGCGAACTGCACGCTGATCGTGCCGGTCGTCGGGTCGACGGCGCGCTCGACGGCGTCGATGCGCCCCGGCTGCGGATGGACCGTGCCGTCGGCGAGCAGGAGCTGCACCGTCACCGGCTCGCCGCCCTGCGCCCGCTTCAACTCCTCGGCGCGCTTCGCGACGTTGAGGTACTCCGCCTCGCTGATTCCGGCGCGGAACAGGATTGGATCGAGCTGCGACACCGTCGTCAGTAGCGTGCTCTCGCCGCGGCCCACGAGGTTGCCGGCCTTCACCTCCGTCGTGCCGGCGAGCCCCTCCAGCGGAGCACGTATCCAGGTGTAGCCAAGGTCGAGCTCCGCCTTGTCGACGGAGGCCTGCCGGGCGTCCACCTGGGCCTTGGCTGCGTCGCGCGCCGACAGCGCGTTGTCCAGCTCTTGCTGGCTCACGGCCTGCTCTGCGGCTAGCGGCTCCAGGCGGGCGACGTCGGTCTCGGTCCTCTGCAGCCGCGCCCGCGCGGTCGCGAGGTCCGCTTTGGCGTTGGCGAGCGCGGCCTGCAGTGGCTTGTGATCGATCTCGTAGAGCAGGTCTCCCTTGCGCACGAGCGACCCCTCGGTGAAAGCCACCTTCTCCAGGTACCCCTCGACCCGCGCCCGGATCTCGACGTCCTGGAACCCCCGCGTCTGCCCCACCAGCTCCAGATAGACCGGCACGTCCTGTTGGATCACGTCGGAGACGTATACCTCCGGCGGGGGGGGCGCGGCGGTCTCCTTCTCGCCACACGCGATCGACGCCAGGGCCGCTGCCGCCAAGGGGAGGAAGGGGGCAGATCGGGAGCGGGACGCACGTGTGGGAGGGCGCATCGGCGAGTACTCCTTAGGGCGGTTCGGACTCGGACGTGTGGAAGGTCTGCTAGCGCTGCAATGCTATGACACCCGCCGCCGACATGTCCAGAAGTCGGTTGCGCACTGATTCGCCAACACCTCTCGGGGTGAACGGCACCGCGTGAGTAGCAGCCTCATCGCTTCTCGCCCCAGTGCAGCTGGCCAACCACCGCGAAGAAAAAGCCCGTCGACCATCCACACATCAGGATCCCGGTCAACCCCTCCACACCTGCGAGCAGCCGCCACTGCTGCGGCGGCACGAGATCGCCGTACCCCACCGTGGTGTAGGTGACCGCGCTGAAGTAGAAGGACGCCTCGGTGTCCGGAAAAACGCGGAACGTCGCGTAGAACACGGCCCATACCGCGATCTCGAGGAGATGCGCGAAGATCAGCCAGAAGGCGATGCGGATCAGCCGCAGGATGACCCGCCAGCTCGGGTCTCCCTCGACCGGCGGTAAGGGGCCGACGCGGCGGAACACGAACGTCAGCACGGCGGCGTGGATCACGACGCAGACGGAGAGGAGGCCGGCCGCCAGGATCAGCTTCATCAACATCGCTGGACCTCCAGGCGCCGTGGGCTAGAATTCCACGGACAGCGACACCACCTCGAAGTGGTCGTCGCTGCCGGGGTTGAAGAAGTACCCGGCGACCTCCCACCCACGGTACGAGAGACCGAGCAGCAGCCCGCGCTGCACGTCGAGGCCGGTATCGTAGAGGCGCGTACGCTGTCCGACGAGGCCGAGGCGGATCCACTCGGCCGGCGCGTAGGACAGCTCGGACCAGCCGTAGAGAAAGCTCCCCTCCTCGTCGCTCAGGTCGTGAACGTACTCGCCTTCGAAGTAGAAGCTCAGGCCCTTGTAGCCGAGATCCAGCTCGAGACCCGGGGCGATTCCGGAGAGATCGCCGAAGACCCCTCCGAGGATGGGGGTCAGGTCCAGCGTGACCTCCTCACCGAAGCTGAACGTCCATCCGAAGAAGACCGAGCCGGCGCCGTGTTCCTCGTAGTTGTAGCGCCCCTCGAGGTGCAGGCCGCCGCGGTCGGCAGTGACGATCGGCAGGGTGAAGTAATTCTCCTCAGGGACGAAATAGCCGTAGGCGGACACGGCGAACGACCACTCCGGCGCACCCTCGGCGGGCGCCGCTGGCGGCGGGGGCTGCTGCGCGACCGTCGCGCCGGCCGCGGAGGCCAGCGCGACGAGCACGGCCAGAACGAGGCGCCGCGCCCTCATCCGCCCAACGCGACCGTGATGGCGACGAGCACTGCGCCGGCCGCGACCATGCCGAGCCCGGTGCGGAGCGGGCGAAGCCCGGCGTACCGCCCGAGCACGAATCCCCCGAAGAACAGCATGACGACCGCAATGCCGTTCGAGATGCGCATGGCGAGATGGGCGTGGGGGATGAAGGCGAACGGCAGGACCACGGGGAACGTCGAGAGGAAAACCAGGAGAAAGACACCGATCGCCCCGCGCAGGTCCTGGAGGGTGAGGGACGGAAACCGCGGCGGCTCCGGCGCACGCGCGAGCTGCCCGCGCAACTCCTCGATCTGCTCCGGGCGGACGACTGCGGCCACCTCGGGGGACAACGCCTCGGCGATGACGGTGCGACCGCGCGCCGGGGCGGTATCGCGGACGGCGCGCAGCAACACGATGCCGCGGCCGCGCTCGATCAGCGCGCTGAGCACATACATCACCGCATCGACGATCCCCCAGGCGGCGTTGCAGCCGATGGCGCCGACGAACATCTCCTTCACTTCGTCGCGGCCGGCGGTCGCAACGCTCAGCGACCCGGTGAATGACAGCACCATGATCAGGCCGAACAGCACCTCGGAGATGCGCTCGACCGGGCTCAGAACGTGGCGACGCACCTCGGAGGCTCGGGAATCGGGCGTGCCGGCCGGCGCGACCTGCCCGTCCTCCTCGCGCTCCGTCATGGACGCAGCTCGTTCTCGGTGGGGAGCAGGTCGGTGCGCTTGCCGAAGCGCACCAGCAGGGCAACGAGCAGCCGCTGCGCCGGATCCATGGCGGCGCGCTGATCCACGACCTGGCGCGCCAGCGCCGGCTCGTCGGTGATCAAGCCGTCGGCGCCGGCCGCCATGACCTCGAGCATCTGCGCCGGGCTGTTCAGCGTCCAGACGTAGACCACCTTCCCCGACGCGTGGGCATGCCGGATGAAGCGGCGCGTCGCCATCTTCGCCTGGACCGCCAGGAAGTCGGCAGGCAGCTTCGCCAGGTCCCCGATCGCCTTCGCCGTGAGAATCCCCGCCGTCCACTCCGGCCGGAGCCGCTTCATCGTGTTGACCATGTTGCGGTCCAGCGACATCGTCACGATCTCCCCCTCGACCCCGGCGCTCTCCACCAGCTCGACGACGCGCTCCTCCAGCCGCTGGTTGTGCCCGTACGACTTCAGCTCGATGTCGACGCGCACCTTTCCCTTGCAGAGCGCGAGCACCTCCGCGAGCGTCGGAACGCGCTCGTCCCGGAACTCGGCCGAGAAGTAGCTGCCGATGTCCACCTGCTGCAGCACCGAGGCGGGATTCTCCCAGAGCTTCAAGGGGGCGCCGGCGACCTTCATGAGGTCACTATCGTGCCCGACCAGAACCACCCCATCGGCCGACTCCTGGACGTCCAGCTCCACGAAGTCCGCCCGGTCCGCGATCGCCCGGCGGAAGGACGCCATCGTATTCTCGGGCGCCGCGCCGGCGGCGCCGCGATGGGCGATCACGAGAACCGGGCGGTCGATCCAGGCAGCGCGCAGCCCCAGGTAGGCGGCGCCGGTGCCCAGCACGAGGGCGGCGACGAGGCCCGTGAGGACCATCCGCCAGGAGACTCGCCAGCGGCCCCCGGCGACCGGGAGCTCCCCCGCCCCACGCGACGGCAGCCGCAGATCCTCCGGCGCGCCGGTCCGCTCGTGCAGCCGCACGACCAGCAGTGCCAGGAACGACGAGCTGGCGACGGCGAGCGCGACGAACGCCACCGCCCAGAGCAGCGCCAGGACGGCGATGAACAGGATCAGGAGCGGCAGCGACCGACCGAGCAGCGGCGCGATCACCCGCCCGAGACCGGTGAGGGCGGCCCAGATTGCCGCGGGCAGCAGCAGCCCGACGCCGCCCCAGACCGCCAGCGCCCAGGCCGCGGCGATGCGCAGGCCGGCCATCCGCGCCCTGCTCGTGCGCAGGACCCGGATCGGCGATATCCCCTCGAACAGCAGCAGCGGCAGCGCCAGGATCCAGCCAGCGAGGCGCGGCAACAGGACCGCGGCAGCGACCGCGAGCAGGGCGCCCGCCAGTGCGACGGCGATCCAGAAGGCGGGTGGCTTCTCCCGCAGGTAGAAGTTGATGTCGTGCTCCCGGAGAAACATCCAGGCGGTGGCACCGATGGCGAGCAGGAAGGGGGCCGCCAGAAGCAGGACCAGGACGACGATCCGGAGCGTCAGCCGCACCACCTGATGGGCGTTCGCAAGCGCGTGGCCGAACGCGTCCCGGATCCGGACGGGAGCGCCGCGGCGCGCCCCCAGCCCGATCGTCATCAGGCAGGCCTGCCCGACGGCGTTGATGGCGAGCGCAAGTGCGCTCACCAGGATCAGGGCGGCGACGCCCGGGCGGGAGGTCACGAAGAACCAAGCGATGTCGGCGTCGGTGACGACGCTGTACCCCGCCCGCGCCACCAGCAGGTGGAGCAGGCCCGTGATCAACGGCATCAGCAGCGCGAAGGAGATCGCCTTGTAGATCAGGTCGGCTCCCGCCAGGGGTCTCCAACACCCCCGGAGGTCAAGCCCGGCCGCTGCCAGCAGCCCCCAGGCCTCCCGCAAGGCGCCGCGGCCCGCTGCAACTCCGCCGGGTGGTCCCGTCGCTTCCCGCATGTCGCGTCTCCCGATTCAGAGCACGAGTCTAGCCTTGAGCCGCCCGGACGGGAACCCTCACGCCAAGGATGGGAGCCACTTGCTACATCGTCCGGCTGTCGATACAGTCACCAAGCTAACTGCCCCTCCGGCGTTCATCGGGGCTCCGCGCCGCGCGGTGCCCTCCAGACCCAGCGAGAGACGCGTGCCAGCAATCGATCCGCGCCCGCCGGCGCCCCCCACCGGTCCTTCCGAGCCTGGGACCGCCGCGCCCGTCGCCGCCATCGACATCGGCGCAAGCCAGTTCCGCCTGGTCGTCGCGGAAATCGTCCCCGGGCAGGCGCCCCGCATCCTGGAGGAGGCGGCTCGCGGCGTGCTCCTTGGGAAGGACACCTTCAGTCAGGGGCGGCTCGGCGCGGCCACGATCGAGGCGGCGCTGCGGGCGCTGGGAGGCTTCCGGCGCATCATGGACGGCTACGGCGTGCAGCGCTTCCGGGCGGTGGCCACCAGCGCGGTGCGCGAGGCAGCCAACATGGAGAGCTTCCTCGACCGCGTGCGCCTGCGCACCGGTATCGAGGTGGAGCCGATCGGTGGGGCGGAGGAGAACCGGCTCACCTACATGGCAGTTCGCGAGACGCTGCGGGGGCACGAAGCGCTCACCAGTGGGGAGGCGCTCCTGATCGAGGTGGGGGGCGGCAGTGCCGACATCTCGTTTCTGCGCCGCGGGGAACCGGTGATCTCCGGAACCTATGCACTCGGTTCGATCCGGATGCGCCAGAGCCTGGCCTCCTGGCGCGGCACCCACGAGCGGCGCATGCGCCTGCTGCGTCGCCACATCCACAATGTCGTCGGGGACATCGCGCACGAGCTGCCGCTCAAGGAGGCGCGTCATTTCATTGCCTTGGGCGGCGACGTTCGCTTCGCGGCGTCGCGGCTGCTGGGCGGGAACGGGTCGGCCTCCGGCGCCCAGATTGTGCCCCGGGAGGCTTTCCTGGCGTTCTGCGATCAGGCTGCCGCGTACGACGTGGACCAGATCGCCGAAACCTACCACCTGCTGCCGGCCGAGGCCGAGACGCTGGTACCGGCGTTGCTGGCGTACCGGGAGCTGCTGGCCGAGACGCCCGCCACAGAGCTCACCATCCCCCAGGCGTCGCTGCGCCTCGGGCTGCTCCTCGATCTCGCGGGGGCCGATCCGGGTCCGGCGATGGAGGACCTGCGCCGCCAAGTGCTGGCCTCCGCGGCGGCGCTCGGGGAGAAATACCGCTACGACGCGGCGCACGGTCGCAACGTGGCCCACCTCGCGGTCCGGCTGTTCGACGATCTGCGGCCGGATCACGGTCTGGCCGAGCGCGAGCGGTTGCTCCTCGAGGTTGCGGCGCTGCTGCACGACGTGGGAATCTTCCTGAACCTGCGCGGCCACCACAAGCACACCCAGTACGTACTGTCCGCGGCGGAGATCTTCGGGCTGTCGCGCGAGGACATGGCGGTGGTCTCGAACGTGGCCCGCTACCATAGGCGCGGCATCCCGCAGAAGAGCCACCTGCCGTACACCTCCCTGGACCGCGACCAGCGGGTCGAGGTGAACAAGCTCGCGGCGATCCTGCGGGTGGCGAACGCGCTCGACGCCGACCACCTGCAGAAGGTCCAGGAGGTCCGGGTGGTGCGCGAGGCGGACGGGTGGGTGTTCGAGCTGGACGGGGCGGGAGATCTGACGATGGAGCGCCTCGCAGGCGGCGCCCGCTCCGACCTTTTCGTCGAGGTGTTCGGGCAGCGAATCTCGTTTCGCGAGGCCGGAGGGCCCGCCTGATGACCGGACCCAAGGCCAAGCGCCGCCATCCGGAGCTGTTCCTCAACCGCGAGCTGTCGTGGCTCGAGTTCAACGGGCGCGTGCTCGAGGAAGCGTGCGACGCGACCGTGCCGCTCCTCGAGAGGCTCAAGTTCGCGGCGATCGTCGCCTCGAACCTGGACGAGTTCTTCATGGTGCGGGTGGCGGGCCTCAAGCAAGCAGTGGCGGACGGCGACACCGGGCCGGATCACTCCGGGTTGTCCCCGGCGCAGCAGCTCACCCTGATCTCCGAGCAGGCTCACCGCATGGTCGAGCGCCTGTACGCGACACTGCTCGAGCAGATTCTCCCGGAGCTGGGCCCCCGGGGCATCCGTTTCGTTTCGACCGCGGGGCTCGAGGGAGAGCCGGAGGCGCTGCTCCGCCGCCATTTCCGCAGCGAGATGTTCCCGGCGCTGACGCCGATGGCGATCGACTCGTCGCGGCCGTTCCCCGTGCTCGCAAGCCTCAGCCTCAACCTCGCCGTGCTGCTGGAGCCGGCCGAGGGGGACGAGGAGCCGCGTCTGGCGGTGGTCCAGGTGCCGGCGCGCCTGCCGCGGCTGGTGCGCCTGCCAGGGGGCGACGGGAGCACCTATGTCTGGCTGGAGGAGATCATACGCGCGGAACTCGCCGCGCTCTTTCCGGGCCAGTCGATCCGGGAGAGTACGGTGTTCCGGGTCGCGCGCGACTCCGAGCTCGACCTCGACGACGAGGGAGGGGTCGATCTGCTGCACCTGCTCGAGGGGGAGCTGAGGAGTCGCCGCGGCAGCCGCTTCGTCCGGCTGGAGCTCGAGGCGCGGTCGAGCGAGGCGATGGCGGCGATCCTGGCCGCGCGACTCGAGCTGGCGCCGGAGGACCTCTATCGGATCCCCGGCCCGCTGGACATCCGGGCGCTGCTCCCGCTGGTGGACCTCCCCGCGCTCGAGGACCTGCGGGATTTGCCGCTGAAGCCGCTGCCGCTCGTCGACCTTTCGGATCAGAGCGACCTGTTCGCCGTCCTCGACACCCGCGACCTCGCGCTGCACCATCCGTACGAAGCGTTCGATCCGGTCGTGAGGTTCGTGTCGCGAGCGGCCGAGGACCCGGACGTTCTGGCGATCAAGCAGACGCTCTACCGCACCGGCGGCGACTCACCGGTGGTCAAGGCGCTCGCCCGGGCGGCGGAGTCGGGCAAGCAGGTGACCGTCCTCGTCGAGCTGCTGGCGCGCTTCGACGAGCAGTCGAACATCCGCTGGGCCCGCAGCCTCGAGGAATCGGGGGCCCATGTGCTCTATGGCATTCGCGGCTACAAGACCCACGCCAAGATCTGCCTGGTAGTGCGGCGCGGCCGCCAGGGGATCCGGCGCTACGTGCACCTCGGGACCGGCAACTACAACGATCGGACCGCGAGGCTCTATACCGATTTCGGGCTGCTGACCGCCGACGAGCAGATCGGCGCCGACGCCTCGGCGTTCTTCAATGCCCTGAGCGGCTACTCCGATCCGCCGCGGATGAAGAAGCTGGTGATGGCGCCGTCGGCCCTGCGCGACCGCTTCCTCGATCTGATCCGGCGCGAGGCGCGGCGGGCGGAGACGGGACAGCCCGCCGAGATCCGGGCCAAGATGAACTCGCTGGTGGACGAGGAGATTATCCGGGCGCTCTACGACGCCGCCAAGGCGGGGGTGCGTATCCGGCTGAACGTGCGCGGCATCTGCTGCCTGCGGCCGGGGGTGAAGGGGGTCAGCGAGTCGATCGACGTGGTGTCGATCGTGGACCGATTCCTGGAGCACTCCCGGGTGTTTCATTTCCGTAACGGCGGCGACGAGGAGGTATACCTTTCCAGCGCCGACTGGATGCCGCGGAACCTGGACCGGCGCATCGAGCTGCTGTTCCCAATCGAGGCGGACGACGCCCGCCGGAAGGTGCTCGACGGGCTCGACGCGATGTTCCTGGACAACGTGAAGAGCCGCTGGCTCCAGGCGGACGGCACCTACCGCCGGCGGAAGCCGGCGAAGGGGGACGAGGCGTTCCGGGCCCAGGTCCACCTGTACCGGGAGGCAGAACGCGCGCTCGACAAGGCGCACGCCGCCGCGCCGCTGACGTTCGAGCCGAACCGTTCCGCGGACGGCGGGCGCTGAGAGGCGAAACCGGGCAAGGCGGCCCGGGAGGCCACCAGACCCGAGGAGGAGTCATGATCAAGAAGAAGCTCATCACGCGGTTTCGGGTTGCGCCCGGCCGGCAGGTGGACCTGAAGAAGTTCCCGACGGACTGGGCCGGGACGCTGGAGGCGAAGAAGATCGGCCAGGACACGATCAAGGCCCGGGCGTCCGAGGTGCTGGAGAAGAATCGTCTGGAGCTGGCCGAGGCACAGGAGCTGCTCTACGCCAGTGACGTCTACTCGGTCTTGATCGTGCTGCAGGCGATGGACGCGGCGGGGAAGGACGGCACCATTCGCCACGTGATGTCCGGCGTCAATCCGCAGGGGTGCCAGGTGTTCAGCTTCAAGCGCCCTTCCGACGAGGAGCTCGATCACAACTTCCTGTGGCGCTACTCGAAGTGCCTCCCAGAGCGGGGGCGCATCGGCATCTTCAACCGGTCGTACTACGAGGAGGTGCTCGTCGTCCGGGTCCACCCGGAGATCCTGGCGGGGCAGAAGCTGCCGCCGGGGAAGCGCGACGACTCCTTCTGGCGGAAGCGCTTCGACGACATCAATGCTTTCGAGCGGCACCTGACGCGCAACGGCACGCTGATCCTGAAGTTCTTCCTGCACGTGTCGAAGCAGGAGCAGAAGCGGCGGTTCCTGGAGCGCCTCGACAAACCGGACAAACACTGGAAATTCTCCTCGGCCGACCTGGCCGAGCGGGGGTTCTGGAAGGACTACGCGGGCGCCTTCGAGGAGATGCTGCAGGGGACCAGCACGGACGCGGCTCCCTGGTATGTCATCCCCGCGGACCGCAAGTACGTGGCGCGGGCTCTCGTGGCCGACATCATCACCACCGCGATCCAGGATCTGGATCTCGAGTTCCCTGAGGTCGGCAAGGCAAAGCTCAGGGAGCTTGCCGCGGCGCGGCGGCAGCTCGAGAGCGAGTAGCCGGAGACCTTGGAGGAACGCATTCCACCTCTCCCGACGATCGCACGGGCCGCAGGGGCCGTGGCAGCCGGCGCCCTCGCCACCGGCGCGGCTCTGCTGTCCGCAGCACCGGGCGACGTGCAGCACGCGCGTCTCGTCGCCCGCAGCGTCCTGCCGTCCGCTACCTTCCGGACGGGCTCGCCGCCATCCGGAGCGTTTCTCTCCCCCGCGGAGCGCGCCACGGCTGCGGCGAACGGTGTGCGCGGCCCGCTGGCGGGGCCGTACCTCGCGGAGCAGCCGGTTCAGGGGTTCTCGAGCATGGTGCCCGCCGACGCCGGGACGTGGTGGGCGCTGGCGGACAACGGCTACGCCTGGCGCCCGAACTCGGCCGACTTCCAGCTCGTGTTCTACCGGATTGACCCCCGCTGGGGGGATGGCGGCGGTCCGCGGGTGCTGGAGGCCATCGTCCTCCGCGACCCCGACCGCCGCATCCCGTGGACGATCGTCTGCGATCAGGAAAGCGGCGTGAGGCTTCCCGACTTCTCGTTCAACGCGCTCCCCGCCACGCCGCCGGCGTGCGGCACGCAAGCGGGCGCCCGCATCCTGACCGGCTTCGACCTCGACCCCGAGTCGTTCGTGCGCGCCGGCGACGGGACGTTCTGGGTCGGCGAGGAGTTCGGTCCGTTCCTCGTCCACGTCGCCGCCGACGGCCGGGTGCTCGAGCCGCCGGTCGAGGTGCCCGGCGTCCGCTCTCCCCAGAACCCGTTCCTGACCCTCTCGGATCGGACCACGGCCGAACGCCCGACGCTGGCGGCCAGTCGCGGCTTCGAGGGCGTGGCGATCAGTCCCGACGGGTCGAGGCTCCACGCGCTGCTGGAAGGGGCCGTGGCCGGGGACGACGCCCAGGATCTTCGCCTCTACGCCTACGAAATCACGAAACGGGCCTTCTTCGGCGGGTTTCTCAAGGTGCGCCTCGAGCTGCCGAGCCAGAAGGTGAACCTGGCGAGCCTCGTGGACACCGCCGGCGTCCGAGTCTATCCGGACGCCGTTGCGCCGCCGCGTGGCCCGGTGTCGATCGGTGAGGTGAAGGCGGTAAATGACCGGCAGTTGCTGCTGATCGAGCGGGACAACCAAGGGGACGATCTACCGGCGCCGCGCTTCAAGAAGGTGTTCCTCCTCGATCTCGCAGCGGCGGCGGAGCGCGACGGCTACGTCCGCAAGACGCTGCTCGTCGATCTGCTCGCGATCCCCGATCCGTCCGCAATCGGAGGGGACGGCGACTTCTTCCGCCTGCCGTTCTACACCATTGAATCAGTGCACGTGGCGGACGCAGACACACTTTTGCTCGCCTCCGACAACAACTTCCCGTTTTCGAACGGGCGCGCGCGCAGCCTTGGCGCCGACCGTCGCGGCCCGCTCGGCGCCGACGACACCGAGATCATCCTCGTCCGCCTGGGCGCACCGCTCGACGCCGATCCTCGCCTATTCCCGGCTGGCAGCCGCTAGCCCCGCTGGCTCACCGGGGTGGCGCGTCATCCGCGAGGACCCACTGCCGGATCTCCTCGGCGGTACGCACCTGAAAGAACTTGTAGTTGCTGAACGCCTGCTCGACGCGCAGCGCAGCGGTCGCCTCCTTCGCCTTGCTGTCAGCGTGGCTGCGATACACCTCGACGCGGACCAGTCCCGGGAAGCGCATCCCATTCTTCTCCACCGTGAACTCCGTCACCACTCGCTCGTTGCGCGTATGACCGCCTGGAATCCACGCCGGGAGCACCTCGCCTCCCTCCCACCCCGCGGGGTGGAACGCCTCGACACGCAGCATCTGCGACGTGTCGGCGTCGAACCAGGCCGCCCCCTCCCACTCGTTCACGCTGTCCCGAAACGGCGGCAGCGGCTCGAAGCCGACCTTCACCGCCGGCCGCTTCAGCACCTCGTCTTGGCCGAGCAGCGTGTAGCGGTAGTGCGGCCAGCGGTTCTTCCCGAAGATCAGGATCCAGAAGTAGCCATTACGAAGGTAGCGCGGCACCTGTTTTTCCGCGGGAGAGACCTCCCGCGGCGCTGCACCGCGGCTGGGAATGACCGACGGATCGGTCCGGAAATCGCGCATCTTCCCCTCCTCGGACACCAGCAGGTAGTCGAAGCGCTCCCGGACCGGGATGCCGCGGTAGTCGATCCAGGCGATCAGCTCGCGGCAGGAGAAATTCAATGCCCCTTCCTGGTAAAGCCGGGCGACCCGGTCGAGCCTCGGCAGCAAGGTCTCGAGGTTAGTCGCGGCTGCCACCGGCGTCGCCTTCTTCCTCGCGGCCGCCTCCGCCGGCGGCGACAGCGCCACCGCCAGGCAGGTGGCCAGGGCACCGGCCGCGGCCGGCAGCACGGTCCGCCGCGGCAGGCAAGCAGTGAGCTGAAGCCTGGTTCGCGTTTCCGGAATCGAGGTCATCGAAGTTCACCCTCCGGTGGATCAGATCAGCGGTTGCCGCTCGACCCTCATCGTAGCACGCGTGTCCCACAAGGCCTCTCCCCCCTGTTCTCGACCCGCCATCCGGGCGCTGCCTTGACCCTGCGCGACGGCGGCGCATATCCTCCGCTAGCTCCGCCGAGCCGCCCCCGTTGCCCGTGACAAGAACGCGTGCGGCCGCCTCGATTGCATCCAGGTTCGAGAGGGCGCTCCCTCGCGGACCTGTGTCACCCCGGGACGCTGCTCGTGACCGCCGACCAGCCCGCCAAGCGACGCAGCACCCGGAAGCCAGGCGCGTCGCGCGGCGGGGCGTCGCGAGCCCCCAGTGGCGAACCGGCCTCATCGCCCCCGGTCGCGCGCCTGCCGAACGCCATCGCCGCGGCCGGGGTCGGGATCGCGGCCCTCACCACTTACCTCCGCTGGCTGCCGCCGGGACTCACCGGGAAGGACGCCGGCGATTTCGCCACCGCGGTCGCCGTCCTCGGTGTCCCTCATCCGACCGGCTACCCGCTCTACTGCCTGCTCGGGAAGCTGTTCGCCTGGGCCGTCCCCTGGGGCGACCTGGCTCATCGTCTCAACCTCTTCTCCGCGGTGACCGCGGCGGCGGCGGCGTGCGTCCTTCACCTGGCGCTCACCAGGCTGCCGCTGCCCGTGGCGCTCGACCCGGGCGCCAACGCGCGGCTGATCCTCGCCGCTGCGGTCGCGCTGCTGGTGGCCTTCGCCCCGACGATCGCCTCCCAGGCGATCATCCCGGAGGCCTACCCGCTGCTGCTGCTGTCCGCCGCCACGCTCCTGTGGCTGTGCGCCGGCTGGGGCGCCGCCACGACGCCCGGGTCGCGCCAGCTCCAGGCGCTCGCGTTCGTCGCCGGTCTCGGGTTGACGACGCATCTGACCTTTGCGCTGCTGCTGCCGGCGGCAGCCATCTACCTGCTCGCAGTCCACACGCGCGCCGCGCTCGAGGGCGTGCGGGGCCGGAGCGCGGGGGTGCTGGGCCTCCTCTTCGCGGCGGGGCTCGTCCCGTACCTCTACCTTCCGGCGCGCGCCTTCGCCTCCCCTCCTCTCGATTGGGCCGACGCGCGCAGCGCGGGCGCCCTCTGGAGACACGTCACCGGAGGCGCCTACCAAGGGAACTGGCAGGGCCCCGGCGTCGCGGCGCTCGCGCAGCAGGTCGCGCACCTGCGGGAAGACCTTCCGCTCCTCCTGACCGTGCTCCCGCTCCTCGGGGTCATCGCGCTGCTCCTCACCGGACGGCACGGCCGCACCTTGCTGTTGCTCCTCGGCGGGACGGTGCTCATGGTCGCCTACTTCGCGCAGGGGTACCGGGTGCTCGACGCCCGCTACATGGTCACCGGCGGCTTCCCCGCGTTGGCGGGCCTGCTGTTCACGGGTGCGGCGGCCGTGGTCGCCTTCGCCCCTCGCCGGGCGCGGGCCGCGATCGCACTGCTGCTCCTTGCCGCGCCTGCCTACTCACTTCTCACCTGGGGCGCGAAGCTCGACCGTAGCGCCGACGACCGCACGTACCGGCGCATCCAGGAGTTCATGGGAGCACTGCCCGACGACTCGCTGGTCCTCACGTCCGGCGACTTTCCAATCATCCCGGCGTGGTATCTCCAGCAGGTCGAGGGGGTCAAGCCGGGCGTCGCCTTCCTGCACGACTCGCTGCCGTTCCGGTTCCCAGCCTTCCTCGGCACGCTGCACCGGCAGCGCCCCGATCTCGTCGCACTCCCCGTCCCGGGGACCCCGCCCGAGCAGGCGCTCCCGTCGTTGCTGCGGGCGATCGACGCGAACCTGGCGCGCGTCCCGGTCTTCACGACCGCATCGACGCCGGGACTGACCGGCCTGTATCAGCTCGACCCCGTGCCGATCATGGAGGGGTCGCACCTGTGGAGGGTCCGGGCACGCGCTCAGGCCGTCTCCGCAACGCCGAGCGGGCAGGAGACGCCGGTCCCTCCGATGCCGCAGTAGCCGTGCGGGTTCTTCGCCAGGTACTGCTGGTGGTAGTCCTCGGCGAGGTAGAACTCCGGGGCCGCGCGGATCTCGGTCGTGATCTCGCCGTACCCCGCGGCGCGCAGCCGTTCCTGGAAGGCGTCGCGCGACGCTTCGGCGGCAAGGAGCTGGGCGTCGGTGTACGTGTAGACCGCTGAGCGGTACTGCGTGCCGACGTCGTTCTCCTGCCGCATCCCCTGCGTCGGGTCGTGGTTCTCCCAGAAGATCCTGAGAAGCGCCTCGTACGAGGTGAGGCGGGGGTCGAAGATGATCCGCACGACCTCCGCGTGGCCGGTCCACCCCGAGCAGACCTCCTCGTAGGTGGCGTTGGGTGTGTACCCACCAGCGTACCCGACCGTGGTCGAGTGCACTCCGGAAACCTGCCAGAACTTCTTCTCCGCCCCCCAGAAGCACCCCATGCCGAAGGTGGCCGTCTCCAGCCCCGGAGGGAACGGCGGCTCGAGGGAGGTCCCGAGCACGGCGTGGCGCTGGGCGACCCGTATCCGCTCCGCTCGCCCCGGGAGCGCCCGCTCCCGGTCAATCATCCGGCCCTTGTCGGCGCTGCGAAATCCCATCCCGCACCTCCTGGATCAGTCGTTGGGTAGCACGGCCTCCTTGACGACGCGCCAGAGCGAGTCGGCGAAGAAGTGTCTGGTGTCGTAAAGCTGCATCTCGACCCGGAAGCCGGTCTCGGCGGCCAGGCTCTCGATGTCGGACTCCAGGTACTTGTACGAGTACTCGGTACGGATCGGCTCCCACGGACGGAAGTGAAACCGCTGGCCGATGGCGCCGACGAAGACCGACTGCTCCGCCAGACTGACCAGGTAGCTGTTGATGGACCCGCCGAAGACGTCGTAGGTCGCGAAGAAGCGGAAACGATCGACGGCGAAATCCCCCCCTAGCTCGCGGTTGATCCGCTGCAGCAGGTTCACGTTGAAGTCCCGCGTCACTCCCTGGGAATCGTTGTAGGCGTCCAGCATGACGTCGATGTCCTTCTTCAGGTCGAAGCCGATCAGGACCAGGTCGCCGGCGTGCAGCGTGTTCCACAGGCTGCGCAGGAAGGTGCGCGCCTCGGCGCGGCTGAAGTTGCCGATGTTGGATCCCAGGAGCAGGACGCAGGTGCGGCTTCTCCCCTGCTGGCGCGATAGCCAGCGCAGCCCGGTGAAGTAGTCCGCCACCAGCCCCTCAATCGCGAGGACGGGGAACTCGCTCCCCAGCGACTCCGCCAGACCCTCGAGGGCCGAGCGCGAGATGTCGATCGGCAGGTAACGGAACCTGGCGCCGTGCGACAGGAGCGCCTGGAGAATCGTCGCCGTCTTCCGTCCCTCTCCCGGCCCGAGCTCGACCAGGTCGAGCGGTTCTCCCGAGAGGAGGGAAGCCAGGTCGGCGCCGCGGGCATCGAGGATCTCCTGCTCGCACGCCGTGAGGTAGTACTCCGGGAGGCGCGTGATGCGATTGAACAGGCGGCTGCCAACCTCGTCATAGAAGTACTTCGATGGCAGGTGCTTGGGCGAGGAGGACAACCCCATCAGCACATCGAGGGCGAAACTCTCGCGCTGGTGCGTCTGCCCGTCGAGGTCGTCGGGACGCAGCAGCGTGTAGGAGGTCGGCATCTCTCCCGTCCGCTCTCAGGCGTCCGCCGCCAGGCGGATGCCGGTGAACGGCCAGCGCTGGTGCGGGTAGTAGAAGTTCCGGTAGCTCGTCCGGATGTGGCCGCGCGGGGTCGCGAAGGACCCTCCCCGCAGCACCATCTGGCCGCTCATAAACTTGCCGTTGTACTCGCCCAGATCCCCTGGCAGCCGGCGGTATCCGGGGTACGGCAGGTAGGCGCTGGCGGTCCACTCCCACAGGTCTCCGAGCATCTGACGCGGGCGGCCGCCTCCCTCCGGGCTCGCCGGGGCGGCATGGTAGAGCCCGCTCTCGAGGAACACGCCATCGGCCGGAGCGCACCCCGATCCGCGCGCGGCGTGCTCCCACTCGAACTCGGTTGCGAGCCGCCTCCCGGCCCAGGCGGCGTACGCCTCCGCCTCGTAGTAGCTGACGTGCGCCACCGGTTCGTCGAGCGGCAGGTCCACGACCCCGTGGAGCGTGACCACCCGCCAGCCAGCTCCCGGCTCCCTCTGCTCCCAGTAGAGCGGTGACGTCCAGACGGCAGCGCGCACCGTGGCCCAGCCGTCCGACAGCCAGTGGCGGTGATCCGCATACCCGCCGGCATTCACGAACTCGAGGTACTCGCGGTTGGTCACCAGGCGGTCCTGAAGCGCGAAGGCGGGCACGTGAGTCGGGTGGGCCGGCCGCTCGTTGTCGAACGCGAACGCCTGCCCCTCGTGGCCCACCCGGGTCAACCCGCCGGCGAAGGGAAGCAGGCGGGGGGGATCGCCGCCTTGGCCCGGCGGCCGCAGCGCGGTCGATGGCTGCGCCGGAGGCGGGGCATAGGAAAAACGGATGGCGTTCGCGGCGATGATGCTCTTGATGTCCATCAGGAGCAGCTCCTGATGCTGCTGCTCGTGCTGGATGCCAAGCTCGATCCGCTCCGCCGCCTCCCTCCACTCTTCCTCGCCTGCAACCTCGGCGAGCCGCCCGATGCTTCGGTCGACCGTCGTGCGGTAGTCGAGGACCTCTGCCACCGTGGGGCGTGACAGCGCACCGCGACGCGGCCTCGGCACGCGCCCTGGGAACGCCTCGTAGTAGGAGTTGAAGACGGCGGCGAACGCCTCGTGGAACGGACGGTGGTCCTTCAGGAACGGCGCGAGCGCGAACGTCTCGAAGAACCAGGTGGTATGGCCGAGGTGCCATTTCGGCGGACTGGCATCGTGCATCGGCTGCACCACGTGGTCCTCGGTGGCGAGCGGACGGCATAGCTCCTCGGTCACCCGGCGGGCGTCCCGGTAGGCGGTCAAGAGCTCGGCACGCTCTCTCAGGTGGCGTCCCCCCCTCGCATCGCACTGACCGCCGCGCAGCGTCCGGATCTGGCCCTTCCTGCCAGGGCGCAGGAGCTCCGAGATCGATGGGCGGCTCGTCTGAAGGGACAGTCTACGGCGGATCCGGCTCGCCCTGTCAACCTGGCTCGGCCGGCGAACGGGCTGGCGCCGCATCTCCCGTAGCCGGCGGCGGGAGATCGGGATCGGCGAGCCGCCTGGCGGCAACGGCTTCAGGATGATCGCGGCCCAGGGCGCTCTCGAGGTGCTCCACGGCGAGGCGGAGCGCGGTGCCTGCCTCCTTGACCCGCCCCTCCTCCCGCAGCGCGCGCCCCAGCGCCAGCTGCGCGCGCCCCACGGTGCTGAGGAAGGTCCCGGGAGGAGCGGCCTGCTCGAGGAGGGCCACCGCCCGGCTGGCATCCGCGACCGCGTCGTCGAGTCGCCGCAGGTGCAGCTCGAGGTCGGAGCGGCGCACCAGCATCAGCGGCAGCGCCTCGACGCCTTGCCCCCCGCTGCGAAGCGACGCCTCCACGCGGGACACCGCTTCGTTTGCCAGCCGCAGCGCTCCCTGCAGATCGCCTCGTCCCCGAGCCAGCAGCGACTGGTACGAAGCCAGGGACGCAAAAGCGAAGTGGCCGGCGGGTAGCGCCTGCCGCAGCCTCGGCTCCACCTCCGCGAGCATTTCCGCGGCGCGATCGAGTTCATGACGATCCAGGCGGATCCACGCCCCGAGCAGCAATGCCTGGTTGACGACGATCTGGTCGTCCGACTCGTGCGCCTTGGCGTAGCCGCGCCCGACGTAGTCGGCCGCCTCGTCGAGGCGCGCCAGGTCGCGCAGCACGCGCGCGTAGTTCACCAGCAGCATCGGCGACACGGCCTCCTCGGTCGGATCGGCCCGGCTGATGTCGATCCCCTTCCGGAAGAGCGGCTCGGCGTCGAGGGGCCGTCCGAGGAGCGAGAGTGTGAGACCCCAGTTGTTCAGCAGCGTACCGGTGCTCTGCGCCTCGTCGCGGCCCAGCGCGACGATCCGCTCGTACGACTGCTCGAACACCGTGCTCGCCTCTCGCAGGCGACCGGCAACGCGCAACGCCTCCGCCAGCTCGGTCAACCCGTTCAGATCCACCTCCTCGAACTGGTAGGGCACCTGCTGCAGCAGGCGCAAGCCCGTCTCGATCCGCGCCACCCCCTCCTGCGCATCCCCGGCATGTCGCGCCACGGCGCTGCCTCGGTAAAGGCAGTAGACCCGGTCGAGCGTGAACTGCGGGTCGTCACCGACCTCGGCCAGTCCCTCCTGCAGGAGTTCCTCCGCGCGGGGGAGATCGTCGCCGCGGGCAAGAGCGGTGGCGAGCGCGCACGACGCCCTCGCCCGCAGGGACCGGTCGGTCGAATCGCGCGACAGCTCGTACGCCTCCTCGAGCAGCCGCCGCGCCCGGGCATCCTCGTCCTGGACGTAGTACTGATGACCGATCGAGAGGAGAATCTCGATCCGGTCCGGGTCCCGCTTGTCCTGCTGCCGCCCCA
>Ga0210379_10000020_pt1 | contig 38948 bp, 39 predicted proteins | sample PLMedo_2_FD_155468 | JGI IMG/M metagenome (GOLD analysis project Ga0210379, IMG submission 155468) | Groundwater sediment microbial communities from an aquifer in East River, Colorado, USA - PLM4_32_coex redo | ecosystem: Environmental > Terrestrial > Soil > Riparian zone | place: USA: East... | reverse complement strand
CGGCAGCTTCCGCGGCGTCGAGTTGCTCAAGGCGATCGAGGGCCGCGTGCTGGCGAGCGCGAAGCTCACCGGACTGTATGCGCTCAACCCGGCGGTGAAGTTCTGAACGAGCTGCTCGGCGGGCAGTGGCAGCTGCTCGCGCTGATCCCCATCGCCTTCGCCGGTTCGCTCGTCTTCGGGCTGACCGGCTTCGGCTCGGCGCTGGTCACCATCCCGCTGGCGACGCATTTCGTGCCGCTGCAGTTCGCGCTCGCGCTGTTCGCGCTGGCCGACCTGTCGAGCGCGCTGCGCATCGGCTTCGAGAACCCGAAGCACGCGGTGCGCGCCGAATGGACGCGCCTGGTGCCGATGATCGTCGCGGGCACGGCGCTCGGCGTCACGCTGCTGGTCAACCTGCCGCGCGCGGCGGGCATGTTCGCGCTGGGGGCGTTCGTCTTCGGCTACGCGCTGTACAGCCTCTTCAGGCATGAATCGAAAAAAGTGATCGCCGCTGCCTGGGCATGGGCGGCCGGGTTGGCCGGCGGCATCACCAGCACGATGTTCGGCGCCGGCGGGCCGCCTTACGCCATCTACCTGTCGCAGCGCGGCCTGAGCAAGGAGCAGTTCCGGGCGACGATGGGATTCGCGACGCTGACCAGCATCTCGCTGCGCGTCACGGCGTTCCTGCTGACCGGGCTGCTGCTCGAGCCGAAGGTGTGGCTGGTTGCCGTCGCGGTGATTCCGGCCTCGCTGCTCGGCATCTTCGTGGCGCAGAAAATGTTTCTCAGGATCGCGCGCGAGCAGCTGCTGCGCGCGGTGGCGCTGGTGCTGCTCGCCACCGGCGGGACGTTGATCCTGCGCGCGGCTGGGTGAGCCCGCCGGCGCGCTAGGGGGTGCAGGCCGGGTAGCCGGAGTGGCCCGGCAGCGAAAACTGGCAGCCGAACTTCGGATCGGCCACTGTCGCTGGCGTGAGGATGTCGTCGCCCTCCGGCTTGACGCCGTTCGTCACCCAGTTCACGAGGTCATTGAATGCAGTGGCTTCCTCGGGCACCGCGAAGCCGCAGTGATTGTGGTCTCGGAAGGCGCGGCTCACCAGGCGCTCGGAAGCACCCTGGTCGGCGGCGCGCCGTGCGTAGAGCTGCTCCATCGAGAAGGGCACGAAGAGGTCGCCGATCGTGTGCAGGCTCAGCACGGGAATCGGCAGCCGGCCCGAGATCGCCGGGATGTTGGCAAGCCCGTTGGGATGGCGCCCCTGCGGATCCATGCTCACCCGCAGCACCGCGGCATTCAGCACGGTTTCGTCCGCCGACAGCGCGGGGTCGGCGTCGATCTGATAGATCGTGTCGCGGTTATCCTGCACGTTGCCAGGAGCGACGCCGATGTTGCCGCCCGTCACGCCGACCGTAAAGAGAAAGTTGCCCCAGACGAAGAACGAGGTGCTGAAGGCCGGCCGGGTGCCACCGGAGATGTTCTGGGTCACGCCTCTGAGATTGAGCCCCTGCGAATTGAGAACGGCGGGGTAGACGGGACCGAGCGCGGCCTTGACGCCCGGCACCACCGCCGTCTGGTAGTCGGCGGGGAACGGAAACTGCGCCGGGACGCCGGCCAGCGCCTGCGCGACCAGATTGAAGTCAAGGAAGTAGTCGAACAGCTCGTTGTCCCCCATCACACCGCACATCGGCATGGCTCCGGCGTACGCCTGAGGGTATTGTTCGATCGCCACGCCGGTGATATGCCCGCCCATGGAATGGCCGGTGAGGTAGGTGCGCACGGGGTGGCCGACGAGCCCGTTGAACCTCTCGCCGAGCGCATGCGTGTCCTTCACGCCCTGGCGCACGTCGTAGCCGTTCTTGCTGTAGCTCGTCGCCGCCCACGCGTAGCCATTCGCAACGAGGTGCGCGCGGATGCGTGGCATGCTGACGGTCAACTCGAGACCGGTCCCGCGGAATCCGTGCGCGTACAGCACGAGGTCGCCGTTCCAGTTGTCGGGGACCTCGATTTGGTAGCCGGCGCCGTTATGCACGCCCCAATAGCGTCGCGTGCTGGTGTCGGGCAGGGCGTCGAACGGCAGCTTGGCCTCGTCCACGAAATAGGCGGGGGGCGCATCCGCCGACGCGGGTTTGCTACCAAGGGCGAGGAAAGCAAGGATACCAACCAGTGCTGCGAGCGCGAGTCGTTTGGCCATTTCACCCCCCTTTAGGTCCGTACAGCCTAGTCCCGCGGACAGAGGCTCGTCAACAGCGTGGCGCTACCCAAAATTACTTGTACATCCACTCCCGCGACCAGGGCAGCGGGTTGTTGCACGGGTCTTCGCTTTTCACTGCCAGCACCTGCTGGATCGACACCCAGCCGCGCTCGAAGGCGTGCGCGCAGCCGGCGAGGTAGGTGCGCCAGATACGCAGGCGCTTCTCGCCCGCGTGGGCCTTCGCCTTGTCGAGCTGCGCTTCCAGGCGGTCGCTCCACTGGCGCAGCGTCTTCGCGTAGTGCAGCCGCAGAGTCTCGCAGTCCATCACTTCCAGCCCCGCCGCGCCCATTTCCCGGATCACCAGCGACAGGTGCGGCAGCTGGCCGTGCGGGAATACGTACTTCTCGATGAACTCGCCGCCGCCCATGCCCACCGCGCGGCTGTCCGGGTCCACCGAGGTGAGGCCATGGTTGAGCGCGATGCCGCCGTCGGCCAGCAGCCGCCGGATGGCGCCGAAGTACACCGGCAGATTTTTCAGACCGACGTGCTCGAACATGCCGATGGAGGCGATCTTGTCGAACTGGCCCTCGCCCGGCACATCGCGGTAATCCTGCATGCGCACCTCGCAGCGCTCCTGCAGGCCCGCGGCGCGGATGCGCTCGTTGGCGAGCGCGTGCTGGTTCTGCGACAGCGTGATGCCGAGGGCCTTCGCGCCGTAGCGCTCGGCGGCGTGCATCACCAGCGCCCCCCAGCCGCAGCCGATGTCGAGGAAACGCTCGCCGGGTTTGAGCCTGAGCTTGCGGCAGATGTGGTCGAGCTTCTGCACCTGCGCGGTCTCGATGTCCTCGCTGCCGTCGCGGTAGTAGGCGCAGGAGTAGACCATGCGCCGGTCCAGCCACAGCGCATAGAAATCGTTGGACACGTCGTAGTGGTAGCGGATTGCGTCGGCATCGCGCTTCTTGGAGTGCACGTTGCGAAAGAAGGACGGCAGGCGGCCCTTGCGCGCCGGCCCCCAGTGCGTCGCGAGGCCCTCGGCGACGCGCATCGCCTCGGCGATAGGGCCGTCCACCTCCAGGTGCCCCTCGATGTAGGCCTCGGCCAGCTTGGCGAGGTCGGCGTTGACGAAGTAGCGCAGCGACGCGGCGCTCGGCACGCGCAGCGTGACCGTCGGGTGCTCGCCCAGCGGATAGCGCTTGCCGTTCCACAGCTCGATGGCGGCCGGCAGGCTGGCGCCGGCGCGGAACTCGCCGACCATCTTCTCGATGCGTGATTCGAGCAGCATGCGGCTAGGAGGTTTTCTCGCGCATGGTAACGAATTCCTCGGCCGCCGTGGGATGGATGCCGATGGTCGCGTCGAACTGCGCCTTCGTCGCACCCAGCTTCACGGCAATGGCCAGGCCCTGGAGGATCTCGCCGGCATCGGGCCCGATCATGTGCGCGCCGAGCACGCGCTGCGACGCCGCATCCACCACCAGCTTCATGAAGGTGCGCTCTTCGTGAGCGCCGAGGGTGAGCTTGAGCGCGCGGAACGCGGTCTTGTAGATGTCGACGCGGCCGTGGCGTTCCCTTGCGCGCTCCTCGGACATCCCCACGGTGGCGACATTGGGATTGGAGAACACCGTGGTGGGCACGTTGTCGTGGTCCATCGCGGTGGGCTCGCCGCGGAACAGCGTTTTCGCCAGCGCCATGCCCTCGGCGGTGGCCACCGGCGTGAGGTTGAGCCGGTTGGTGACGTCGCCGATGGCGTGGATCGAGTCCACCGAGCTCCTCGAGTAGGCGTCCACCACCACCGCGCCGTCGGCGGCGAGCTTCACGCCCGCGGCTTCGAGGCCCAGCCCGGCGGTGTTGGGCTTGCGGCCGGTGGCGAACATGACCAGGTCCACTTCCTGCGCAGTGCCGTCGTCGTAGCTGACCTTGATTCCGCCGTCCAGCCTGGCGAGATTCGCCTGCAGGCGGATGGCCACGCCCTTCTTCCGCATCTCCTCGGTGAGGCGCTCGCCGAGGTCGTCGTCGAAGCCGCGCAGCAGGCGCGCTCGGCGGTAGGCGAGCGTCGTCTCGACGCCGAGCCCCTGGAAGATGGAGGCGAACTCCACGGCGATGTAGCCGCCGCCCACTACCAGCGCGCGCCGCGGCAGCCGGCTCAAGTGGAAGGCCTCGTTGGAGGTGATCGCCAGTTCGCGCCCCGGGATGTCGGGGAGCTGCGGCCAGGAGCCGGTGGCGACGAGGATATGCCGCGCGCTGCGGCGCTTGCCTCCCATTTCCACAGTATGCGCATCCACCACGCTGGCGCGGCCGCGCAGGATCTGCGCGCCGGCTTTCGTGAGCACGCTTTCGTACACGCCGTTCAGGCGCGCGATCTCGCGATCCTTGTTGGCGAGCAGCGTCGGCCAGTCGAACTTCGGCTCGCCGAGCGTCCAGCCGAAGCTCTGCGCCACATGGAAGTCCTCGCGGTAGTGCGCCGCGTAGGAGAACAGCTTCTTCGGGATGCAGCCGACGTTGACGCAGGTGCCGCCGAAGCGGTCCGACTCGGCGACCGCCACGCGCGCGCCGTAGGACGCGGCGAAGCGGCTCGCGCGCACCCCGCCCGAGCCGCCGCCGATGGTGAAGAGGTCGAAGTCGAACTTCAGCTGGCTGGCGAGCCGCTTACTTCAGGTTGGGGAGGTTGATCTCCACTAGCTCGAGCTGCGCCGCAAGGCCCTTGTGCTCGGACTTGTCGGCGAGCCACTTGAGGGCGCTGCGCACCTTCTGCTCGAGCTGCGCGCGCGGCGCGCCTTCGCTGCCGGCGAGCATCTGCGCGAGGTCGCCGAGATTGGCGGACTGGGCGGCGGCGCGGATCTGGCCCAGGCGCTCCTCGATGCCGGCGCGGTCCAGGTTGGTGACCAGCTTCAGGGTCTTTTCATGCATGCTCATTGCGCGCTCCTCCGGCAGTCAGCCCGACGCGGAAGATTGTACCAGCGTGTAGCGGCCTTCCGCCGAGCGCACGCGGCCGTCGGCGGCGAGCTTGTCCAGGTGCGCGGCGAGCGAGCGCATCGCCACCGCGTGCAGGCGCGGCTGCACGTCGTCGTACACCTCGGCCACCAGCTCCTCCAGCGTCGGCGCCCTGAGCCGCGCTATAGCGCCAACCACTTTCATTTCGCGCGCCAGGCGGTGGCGGATCAGCCGCCGCGCCTCGCGGTGCGGCTCGCCGATCAGGTAACCGTGGCCCGGCGCGAGGATCAGGATGTCCTCGGCGAGCAGCAGCTCAAGCGAGGCGAGGTAGGCGCGCATGTCGCCGTCGGGCGGGTTGATCACTACCGTCGAGCCCTGCATCACGTGATCGCCCGTGAACAGCATCTTCGTGTTCTCCAGCAGGTAGCACAGGTGGTTCGACGCGTGCCCCGGCGTGTGCAGAGCGCGCAGCGACACGCCGCCGAAAATCACGCGGTCACCGTGCTCGAGCACGCGCTCGGGCGCGAAACCGCGGTCCTGCCCAGGATGCTCGGGCGCGGGCCGCCCGATCAGCACCGCGCCGGTCGCCGCCTTGAGCGCGGCGGCCGCGGGCGAGTGGTCCAGGTGCGTGTGCGTGCAGATCACCGAGCGGATGCGGCCCGCGCCGGCGGCGAGCACGGCGGCGATGTGCGAGTCGACCGCCGGGCCGGGGTCGATCACCGCGAGGTCCTTGTCGCCCACCAGGTAGGTGTTGGTGCCGGGCCCGGTCATCATGCCGGGATTGGGCGCGATGATGCGCGTGACGTACGGGTCGAGGCGTTTGGGCACGCCCGGCTCGAGCGCGACGCTGGTCTGCCCGGTTTCCTCCGGATCGCTCCAGTGGATCTCGAAATACTGCGGGGCGCGGCGGCGGAACAGCGCCTGCGCGCCGTCGGGCCCCAGCGCCCAGCAGGCGCGGTTGGTCTCCACCTCGGCTTCGCGCGCGTGCTCGAGCGCGTCCTTGGCGCGCGCGAAACGCGCCAGGTCCGCGAGCGTGTTCTTGGTGGCGAACACCAGGTCCATGGCGCCGCTCGCCTCGCGCTCGAGCGCCTCCTGCGGGCGCAGCCAGAGGCTGGCGATCAGCTCGGTGCCGTCGTGCGCGCCGTGCTGGCCTTCCGGCGCCAGCGCGAGGAAGAAGCGCGTGTCGAAGCGCCGGGCGCGGCCGGGCGCGGTGATCCAGTGGCCGAAATAGGCGAGGTCGTGCGCGCGCAGCAGCAGCCGCTCGCGCTCGAGGAATTCTGCGAACGCCAGCTTGCCGGCGTGCAGCGCGCTACGGTACTGCGCGAACTGCGCGGCGCGCTCCGCGTCCAGCGCGCGACCGTCCTCGCCCTGGGCGAGCAGGATGCCGGCCTCCTCGAAGCACTCGCGCAGCGCGGCCACCCAGTAGGCGAGCCCGCCGGAGTCGAGCCCCAGGCGCGCGCTCGCTTCGGCGTCGTCCAGGCCGTGCACGCGCCGCAGCACGCGCAGGTCCCGGTCGGCCTTGTCGAGCGCGCCTCCCGGGAATACGTGCGCACCGGCGAGGAACGCGGCGCTCCTGGTGCGCTGGAGCAGGAAAGCCTCGGGGCCGAGGCTGCCGTCGCGCAGCAGGAGCACCGTGGCCGCGGGACGCGGGACGAGCTTGTCCGCCATTTCAGGCGGCCCGGCCCGCGCGGTCCTTGTCGTTCTGCGCCTTGATCAGCTCGCGCGCCTTGTGCCAGTCGGCGTCGCTCATCTTGTCCAGCTCGGTGAAGTAGGCGCCCGTGGCGAGGTAGCCCGCGCCGTCGATGGCGATGGTTTCGCCCGAGAGCCACTCGCAGCCGTCGGCCATGAGGAAGGCGGCGAGGTTCTGCAGCTCGGACATCCTGCCGATGCGGCGCATCGGGTTGACCTTGGTGGAGTCGCCGAAGTCCGCGCCCGGGCGCAGGCGCTTGGTCGCGCCCTCGGTGGGAAAGGGGCCCGGCGCGATGGCGTTGAGGCGGATGCCGTGCTTGCCCCACTCCACGGCGAGCGACTTGGTCATGATGTGCAGTCCGGCCTTGGACATGGCGGAGGGCACGACGTAGGGCGAACCGGTCCACACCCAGGTCACCAGGATCGAGATCACCGAGCCCTTGGTGCCGCCCTCGATCCAGCGCTTGCCCACCGCGTGCGTGACGTAGAAGCTGCCGTGGAAAACGATGTTGGCGATGGCGTTGAAGCCGTTCGGCGTCAGGTCCTTGGTCGGGCTGATGAAGTTGCCGGCGGCGTTGTTGACGAGGCCCGTCAGCGGCCCGGACTCCTCCCAGATGCGCTGCGCCATGGCGTCCACCGCGGCGTAGTCGCGGATGTCCACGGCGTGCGTGCGCACCTTGCCGCCGTGCCTGGCCATCAGTTCCTTCGCCGTGGCGTCGAGCACGCCGGCGCGCCGGCCGGCGATCCACAGGTCGGCGCCGAGCTGCAGGTACTTCTCCGCGATTTCCTTGCCCAGGCCGGTGCCGCCGCCCGTGATGAGAATGTTCTTGCCCTTGAGCAGGCCGTCCTGGAACATGCGCTTCTCCTTGCGGGAAGCGCCTATTCTAATCGGCGCCGCTCAACCGCAGGCGTCGGTGCGAGGCTCGGGGGCGTGCGGCATGTGCAAGGCCTGCGCCGCCTGCGCGAAGTAGCGGTGCATCTGCTCGGCGCGCTCGCGGTGCGCGCGCCGCTCGAGTTCTTCGCGCAGTCCTTCATCTTCCAGGTAGCGTTCCAGTGTCAGTTCCATGGTCTTTCTCCTTGCGGTTCAGGCGAACGCCACGCTGGCGTCGCCGAAGGCGTGCACCAGGGCGAGCCCTTTGCGGCGCAGCTGGTAGCAGCCGCCGGGCTCGAGCACTACGTCCTTGGGCATGTTTTCCTCGGTGATCCACACGCTGCCCTCGTTGCAGCAGATGGTGCTGCCGAGCGCGTCGGTCACTTTCAGCGTCTGCCCGCGGGCGAGCCGCAGGGCACCGGGTTGCAGTTCGATCCTCATCGCTGGTCTCCTTGTATTTGGCATGCGCATAGTGCATCCTTGGCCGCAAGTGCTCAAACGGTAAATCCTCAGGCTATGCATGAGTAATAGGAATGTGAGACTGCCTTCGCTGGACCTGCTGCGCGGCTTCGAGGCGGCCGCCCGGCTGCTGTCCTTCACCCGCGCCGGGGAAGAGCTGCGGCTCACGCAGTCGGCGGTCAGCCGGCAGATGCAGGAGCTCGAAGCGCAGCTCGGTGTGAATCTGTTCGCGCGGCGCCACCGCGCGCTCGCGCTCACCGAGGCGGGCCAGCAGTTCTACCCGGCGGCGGCGCAGGTGCTGGCCACCATGCGCGCCGCCACCGACCGGCTGCGCGCGCAGTCGGGGCGCGGCGCCCTGTCAGTGACCACCACGCATTCCTTCGCCGCGCTTTGGCTCATTCCGCGCCTTGCCGGCTTTACGCGCGCGCACCCCGGCGTGGACGTGCGCATCGCGGCCGCCACGCGGGTGCAGGACCTGGAGCGCGACGGCCTGGACGTGGCGATCCGCCACGGGCCGGCGCAGCTCGCCGGCGAAGGCGCGACGCGGCTGTTCGGCGAGCGCGTGTTCCCGGTGTGCAGCCCGAAGCTGCTGAAAGACGCGCGCAAGCCGTTGAAGGAACCTTCCGACCTGCGCCACCACGTACTGCTGCAGTACGACGATCCGGATGCGCGCCACCCCTGGCTGCACTGGCGCACCTGGCTGGAAGTGGAGCGCCTGACGGAACTGAAGCCCGCGGGCCGGCTGAGTTTCTCCGGCTACGAGCAGATCATCGGCGCGGCGATCGCCGGGCACGGCGTGGCGCTCGGCAGGAGCCCGCTGGTGAAGGGCGCTCTCTCTTCAGGCGAGCTGGTGGCGCCGTTCAAGCGCAGCGCCGACCCGGCGCGCGCCTACTACGCCATCGTGTCGAGGAATTCCGCGGGCCGGCCGGAAGTGGCCGACTTCGTCAATTGGCTGCGCGAGGAAGCGAAAAAGGAGTCGCGCTAGAATGAATTCCTACCTGAGCGATCAGGCTGCGGTCCACGGGTTCAACAGAGAGACGCCGAAGGGCTCGAAGTCAGTTACGTTGCGCGTGACAAGCGTCAGCCCGCGGTCGAGCGCGGTCCCGGCAATCAATCCGTCCGCGAACGATCCGGAGCGGCCCGACTGCTCCGCGCGTGCCGCGATTTCCGCCCAACGCAGCGCGACGGACTCGTCGACGGGGAGCACGCGCCCGGAAAAACTCCGTCTCAACCTTTCGCTCCAGTCCGCGAGGGATGTCCTGCGCTTCCCGGCGGGAAGGCGCAGGGCGCCGCGCCGCAGCTCTCCTATCGTGATCGCCGACAGGTGCAAGGAAGCGACATCGGCCTCCGACATCCAGGCGACGACGCCCGGGTTTGGCCGGGGCCGCGATAGTTCCGATAGGACGCAGGTGTCGAGCAGGTAGCTCATCCGAGATCGACGGTGCGAGGCACCGAACGATCGCGCATGACGATCCGGCTGAGATCCACCGGGCAACTGCGCAACAGCGCGAGCAACGCCCTTGACGCCTTGCGCTTGCTCGTCCGGCCTCGTACAGCGCCTATCGCGGAGACGACCACCACGGGCTTGCCGTGGCGCGTCACGGTCTGCGGACCCTCGCTCAGGGCGCGATCAACGACCCGGCTGAATTCGTTCTTCGCCTTCTGCAAAGGCCAGCGAGCGGACATGGTTTCCCCAAAATCTGTCTAGTCTGGACAGATTCTAGCATTTCGCAGTCAGAGCGTGAGCACGATCTTGCCGATGTGCTGCGAGGATTCCATCAGCTTGTGCGCCTCGCTGGCCTGGGCGAGCGGGAAGGTCTTGTAGATCACCGGCTTTATTTTCCCTGCCTCGATCAGCGGCCAGATTTCTTCCCTGAGATTGCGGGCGATGGCGCCCTTGAATTCCACCGGGCGCGGGCGCAGCGTCGAGCCGGTCACAGTCAGACGTCTGCGCATTATTTCGTTCACGTCGAGTTCGGTCTTGGGCCCGCGCAGGAAGGCGATGAACACCAGGCGCCCTTCGTCGGCCAGCGCCTTGAGCTCTCTCGGCACGAAATCGCCCGCCGCCATGTCGAGGATCACGTCCACGCCCTTGCCGCCGGTGGCGGCCTTCACCCCGGCGACGAAATCCTGCGTCTTGTAGTTGAAGGCGTCAGAGGCGCCGAGTTTCACGCACGCGGCGCATTTCTCGTCCGTGCCCGCGGTGGCGAAGACGCGGTTGCCCATCGCCGCCGCCATCTGGATTGCGCTGACGCCGATGCCCGAGGTGCCGCCCTGCACCAGCAGCGTTTCACCCGGCCCGAGCCTGCCGCGGTCGAACACGTTCGACCAGACGGTGAAGAAGGTTTCCGGCAGCGAAGCCGCTTCCACCAGCGACAGGCCTTTCGGCACCGGCAGCGCCTGAAGTTCCGGCGTCACGCAATATTCGGCGTAGCCGCCGCCGTGGGTCAGCGCGCAGACTTTGTCGCCGACCTTCCAGCGCGTCACGGCGCTGCCGCAGGCGGCCACCTCGCCGGCGACCTCCAGGCCGGGCAGGTCGGAAGCGTCGGGCGGGACCGCATACAGTCCCATGCGCTGCAGCACGTCGGGCCGGTTGACGCCCGCGGCGGCGACTTGCACGAGGATCTCGTGCGGTTTCGGGTCCGGACGCGGGCGCTCGGCGGGGCGCAGCACCTCGGGTCCGCCGGGCTTTTCGATCTGGATGGCGCGCATGCAGGCGCGCATCTTAACGCACGCGCCGCCTGCGGCTATGATTGCCGCCATCCCCATGCCGCGCGCGCCCGCCTTCCTGGCCTTCGTTATCTTCGCGTCCGCGGCTCTGGCGCGCGTGCCGGCGCCGCTGCCCGGCGCGGACGGGCGCGTTGCGCTCGACGCCTATGTCGAAGTGCTGGAGGATCCGCAGGGGCGGCTGCGGCTGGAGGACGTGCGCCGGCCCGAGCATGCGGCGCGCTTCGCGCCGGCGGGCCCGGAGCCGGTCAATTTCGGCTATACGCGTTCGGCCTGGTGGCTGCGTTTCACCCTGCCCGGCGGCGCGCCCGCCGCGGAGGAGCTGCTGCTCGAGATCGCGTTCCCGAGCATCGATCGCATCGAGCTCCATCTCCCCGAAGCGCAGCTCGACGAAGGCCCGCGCTACTGGACGCGCATCGCGGGCGACGACTACCCCTGGGCGGCGCGCGAAGTGAAGCACCGCAACCACGTATTCCGCTTCAGCGCGCCGCAGCCGCCGGGCACGCATGTCTACTACCTGCGCGCGCAGTCGCAAAGCGTGCTCACGGTGCCGCTCACATTGTGGCGGCCGGAGGCCTTTGCCGCGCGCGACCGCGATGTGCAACTGCTGCTCGGCCTTTTCTACGGCCTCGCCGTGGCGCTGGTGTTCTACAACCTGATGCTGTTCTTCGCGGTGCAGGACCGCACCTACGCCTACTACGTGCTGTACGCGGCCGTGTTCGGCCTGTTCCTGTTCAGCTACGACGGGCTCGCCTACCAGTACCTGTGGCCCGCGAGCCCCTGGTGGGCGAACCACGCCGCCGCCGCCGCGCTCTCGCTCACGCTGGCGCTGGGGGCGCAGTTCGCGCGCTCCTTCCTCGATACCCGGCGCATCGCGCCGCGCGCGGACCGCGCGGTGCTGGCGGTGGTCGCCGCCGGCTTCGGCCTCGCCCTGTGCTCGGCGACCGGCTGGCTGCTCGACTACGGCACGGTGCTGCGCACGATCTCGGTGCTCGGCTTCGGCATCGCCGTGCTGGCCACGGTCATCGCGGTGCGCGCGCTGCTCGACGGCTACCGGCCGGCGCGCTTCTTCCTCCTCGCCTGGGCCGGGCTGCTGGTCTTCATCCTGTTCGGGGCGCTGCGCAACTTCGCGCTGGTGCCGACCAATTTCGTCACCATCTACGGCCTGCACTTCGGTTTCGCGCTCGACGTCCTGCTGCTGTCCTTTGCGCTGGCCGACCGCATCAACATCCTGCGGCGCGAGCGCGCGGTGGCGCATGCGGAGACGCTGGATGCCCAGCAGCAGCTGCTCGAGGCGACGCGCGAGAACGAGCGCGAGCTGGAGACGCGCATCGCGGTGCGCACCGCGGAGCTGAACAAGGCCAACGAGCGCCTGCGCGCCGAGGCGGGCGAGCGCGACGAGTTGATGGAGCAGCTGCACGCGCAGGAGGAGCACCTGCGCTTCATGGCGCAGCACGACCCGCTCACGGGACTGCCCAACCGCACTTCGATGCAGCAGCGCCTCGCGCTCGCGCTGGAGCTGGCCAAAAGGAACCGCAAGAAGGTGGCGGTGATGATGGTCGACCTGGACGGGTTCAAGCGGGTCAACGACACGCGCGGCCACCCGGCGGGGGACCAGGCGCTGGTGCAGCTCGCGGCGCGGCTGCGCACCAGCGTGCGCGGCTCGGACACCGTGGCGCGCTACGGCGGCGACGAATTCGTGATCCTGGCGGGGGAGCTGGACCGCGTGGAGGACGCCAGCATGGTGGCGGAGAAAGTGGCGGACATGATCGGCGTGCCGCTCGCCATCCAGGGCGGGCTGGAGAAGGTGTCCTGCTCGATCGGCATCAGCGTGTTTCCGGACGACGCCGAAAGCGGCGAGGAGCTGATCGCGCTCGCGGACCGGGCGATGTACGCGACGAAGACGGGGAAGGGCAAGCGGTACGCGTTCTACGGAGCGGGCTAGCGCGTCAGCTGCCGCGCCGCCCAGGCGAGATCCACGTTCCCGCCGGAGATCACCACCCCGACCTTCCTCCCTTTCGCCTCGATCTTCCCTTGCAGCAGCGCGGCGGCCGCAAGCGCGCCTGTCGGCTCGACCACGATCTTCATCCGCTCCCACAGGAAGAACATCCATGTCAGGAGTTCTTCATCCGTCACCGTGAGGAAATCGTCGACGTGCTTCTGAATCAGCGCGAACGTGATCTTCCCCAGCGACATCGTGCGCGCACCGTCGGCGATGGTGTCGGGCAGCTTGATCGTTTCCAGCTTGCCCGAGCGAAACGCGCGCAAGCCATCGTCGCCCGCCGCCGGCTCCACGCCGATCACCCGGCACTTGGGCGACAAGTGTTTCGCCGCGATCGAACAGCCTGAAAGGAGTCCGCCCCCACCGCAGGGAACCATCAGGATATCGAGCGGCCCCGTCTCCTCGATCAACTCCTTCGCCGCGGTCCCCTGTCCCGCAAGAATGTGCGGGTGGTCGAACGGCGGGATGACGGTCAGACCGCGCTCCGCCGCGAGCTTCTCCGCGATTTGCTGCCGGTCCTCGTTGCTCGCGTTGTAAAGAACAACTTCAGCCCCATAGCCGCGCGTTGCCTCGAGTTTCACCCTCGGCGCATCGGTGGGCATGACGATAGTCGCCGGCACGCCAAGCAACTTCCCGGAAAGCGCCACCGCCTGCGCGTGGTTGCCGGAAGAGAAGGCGACCACGCCTTTCTCCTTCTGTTCGGGCGAGAGCTGCGACAGCGCGTTATACGCCCCGCGAAACTTGAACGCGCCCATGCGCTGGAAGTTCTCGCACTTGAAATGCACCTTGGCGCCGGTGAGCGCGTCGATGGTCGCCGAGGTGAGCACCGGGGTGCGCTTGGCGAATGGCTTGATGCGCTCGTGCGCGCGTGCGACGTCGTCGTAAGTCACTTCCATTTCTTCAGCACCTCTCTGGTGATGTCTTCGCCCCACTCCTGCAGGAAATGCCCGCCCTCGGCGTGCACGTAGGGTTCGGGGCAGTTGCGGATGATCTTGCGCAAGGCGGTCATCACCGGCGGCCCGAGCACCGGGTCCTTCGCCCCGACCGCCATGAAACTCTCGCCCTTCCATGAGTTCATCCACCAGTCGCGCGCCTTACGCGAAATCGCCGCCCCCGGCGCATCCGGCCGGTCGGGCACGAGGTTCGGGAACGCGCGCGCACCCGCTTTCGACGCTAGATCCGGATAAGGCGCGTCGTACGTTGCGGCCTCCTCCGCGGTCAAGTGAGGGCAGGTGCGCCGCATCAGCTTGCCGCACGGAAGATCGGGCGTCTTGTTCACGTACGCGCGCCAGGCGACGAAGCCCTCCGACAGCGGCACATCGCCCGTGCCGAGCGCTGTGTTCATCACCAGCAGGCGCTCGAACCTCTCGGGCATCTCCATCGGCAGCGTGAGTCCCAGCAGTCCGCCCCAATCCTGCACCACCAGCGCGATGCGCGTCAGGTCCAGCCGCTCGATGAAATCGAGCAGGAATGTGCGGTGCATGTCGAAGGTGTAGAAGGACTCTTCCTCCGGCTTGTCCGAGCGGCCGAAGCCGATGAAGTCGGGCGCGACCACCCGGGCGCCGCCGGCGAGGAACGGCGGGATCATCCTGCGGTACAGGTAGCTCCAGGTCGGCTCGCCGTGCAGGCAAAGGAAAGTGCGCGCCCCCTGGCCCTGGTCCACGTAGTGGGCGCGCAGCCCGTGCCATTCCAGGTAGCGCTGGGCGTAGGGAAACCCGGGCAGCTTCGCGAACCGGGCCTCGGGCGTGCGCATGGCCCAATTGTAGAATGGAGTAATGGACTACTCTAAGTACCAGGACCTGAAAATCCGGCTGCTCGAGCCGGGCATCCTCGAGATCGTGATGGGCGACGAGGCGAGCGGCAAGCTCTCCACCGCCGGCCACCGCATGCACGCGGAGCTCGCCGAGATCTGGCGCGACGTGGACCGCGACCCCGCGGTGCGCGTCGCCATCCTGCGCGGCGCGGGCAAGGGGTTCTCGGCCGGCGGGGACTTCGGCCTCATCGAGGACATCATCAAGGACTTCGAGACGCGCGCGCGTGTGTGGCGCGAGGCGCGCGACCTCGTCTACAACATCATCAACTGCTCGAAGATCGTGATCTCCGCGATGCACGGGCCGGCGGTCGGGGCGGGACTGGTGGCGGGACTGCTCGCCGACATCTCGATTGCCGCGAAGAACGCGCGCATCATCGACGGGCACACGCGCCTGGGCGTGACCGCGGGCGATCACGCGGCGATCGTATGGCCGCTGCTCTGTGGCATGGCGAAGGCGAAGTACTACCTCCTGACCTGTGAGCAGATATCGGGCGAGGAGGCGGAGCGGATCGGCCTCGTGTCCCTGTGCTGCGAGGAAGCCGAGCTGCAGGCGAAGGCGCTGGAGGTGGCGAGAAAACTTGCCGCGGGCGCGCAGACCGCGTTGCGCTGGACCAAGTCGAGCCTGAACAACTGGCTGCGCCTGGCGGGACCGACCTTCGACAACTCGCTCGCGCTGGAGATGCTCGGCTTCAGCGGCCCCGAGGTACGCGAAGGCGCCGCCTCGCACCGCGAGAAAAGAAAACCGAATTTCCCGCCGGAGCCGAAGGACTTCTAGCCGCTCGAGGCCGGCGCGAGCAGCCGCTCCAGATCGCGCGCCACGGTCGCCGGGTCGGGCGGCACGCGACCCTGGGTGGTGAGCAGCACGCGCACCGGCAGGTCGACCAGCGTCGGTTCGGGGTGATCGCGCAGGTGCGCCATGTTCTGCAGCATCGGCAGGATGTGCTGCGTCTTGGTGCCCGCCATCGCGCTTTCCACCCCTTGGATCACCGCATGCTGGGCGCGGGCGATGCCGACGAGCAGTTCGGCGAGCTGTTGCGCGGAGATTTCCATGCTGTCCTCCCCCGGGGCGATGTGCGCGCCGATGGTAGCATTTGCGACTGCATGCTGCGCCGCTCGCTCGCCGCGATTCTGCTGATCGTTCTGGGCGCGGCCGCGGGCATCGCGCTGCACCTCGCCACTGCGAAGGGGGACACCATGTTCGCCGGCAAGCGCCCCGATTACCTCGGCGTCAAGGACGGCCGCCTCGCGCGCCCGAGGAGCACGCCCAACTGCGTTTCCAGCCAGGCGGATCCTGCGGACGCCGAGCATTACATCGCGCCGATCGCTTTCAAGGGCACTGCGCTCGATGCCATCGCCGCTGCGCGCAAGGCGGTGGAGGGTATGAAGCGCGCCACCGTGGTCCGTCATGAGGGGAACTACCTTTACGCCGAATTCAAGTCGCAGCTGATGGGATTCGTCGACGACGTCGAGTTTACCTACGACGGGAAGGCGGGCCTGCTGCACGTGCGTTCCGCCTCGCGCCTGGGGCGGCGCGACTACGGCGTCAACCGCGCGCGCGTCGAGGCCTTGCGCTCGCGCATCGAGAAGCGCGTTACGGCCTGAGGAAAGTCTAGAATATCCGCGCTCGCCCACTCGACGCGGAGGTTGCCATGACCGCCGTTTTGCGCACCCTGATCCTCTCGCTCGCGCTCGCCGCCGCGCCGGCCACCGCGCAGGACAAGGACGAGGCCGCCGAGCTGCTGTCGGGCGTGGTGCAGGTGAGGGCGAAGATCCTGCCCAACGCGCGCACCCTCGCCACCCTCGGGCCGCAGCGCCAGGGCTCCGGCGTGCTGGTGCGCGAGGGCTACGTGCTCACCATCGGCTACCTGGTGATCGAGGCCGAATCGATCGAGGTCGTCGGCGCGGACGGCAAGGCGGTGCCCGCAACGCTCGCCGGCTACGACCATGCCAGCGGCTTCGGCCTGCTCAAGCTGATCGGGCCGCTGGCCGGCAAGCCGCTGCCGCTCGGCAGCTCGGCCGCGCTCGACGAGCGCGAGCCGGCGATGGTCGCGACCCACGAGGGGCGCGAAGGCGTGAGCCTGGTGCACGTCGTGTCGCGGCGGCCGTTCTCCGGCAGCTGGGAGTACCAGCTCGACTCCGCCATCTACACCTACCCGCCGGTGCAGAACTGGTCGGGCGCCGCTTTGATCGGCGCCAAGGGCGAACTGCTCGGCATCGGCTCGCTCATCGTGCCGGACGCGGGCGGCGCGGGCACGCAGTCGCCCGGCAACATGTTCGTGCCGGTCGACCTGCTCAAGCCGATCTTCGACGGCCTGGTCGCCAGGGGCCGCGCCCCCGGGCCGCTGCGTCCCTGGCTCGGCCTGAACGCGGAGGAGATGCGCGGGCGCCTGTTCGTGGCGCGCGTTTCGCCCGAGGGCCCGGCCGAGCGCGCCGGACTGAAGAGCGGCGACATCGTGATCGGCGTGGGCGAAGACGAGGTGACCTCGCTCGCCGACTTCTACCGCAAGGTCTGGGCGCGGGGCGCCGCCGGCGTCGAGGTGCCGCTGCGCGTGCTGCAGGGCATGCAGCTGAAGGACGTCACGGTGCGGTCCATCGACCGCATCGAATACTTCCGCCAGAAGCCGAGCTACTGATTGACGGCGAGGAGGGCCGAGGGCGGCGTGCGCCGCAGCAGTTCGTCGCGCCCGGCGTCCGCCACCAGGCGGGCATGGCGCACGTTCTTGTGGATTTCCTCGAGGTACAGGTTCTGCCCGCCGAAGTGGCGCTCGGCGTATTCGTAGGCGCGCGCGAGCTGCAGGTCGAGCCGCTTGGTGGCACTGAGGAAGAAGCCGGGCGTGTTGCGCACCAGTTCCGCACCCGAGCGGAACAGTGTGCGCGCCACGCCGCCGGCGACGAACTCCGGATACAGCCGGTCGCGGCATTTCTCGAGATAGCACCGGTCCGACATCTGCGCGAGGATGTCCGCGGTGCCGAGCATCTGGCCGACGCGCCGCAGCAGCAGGTTGTCGACGCGGATGGCTTCCACCGGGCGTTCGTATCCCGTGTAATGCACCAGCGCCGCCGCGGCGTGCGCGTAGCGGCCGAGGCCGGCGCCGCGCAGGTATTCCAGCAAAAAGGCCGCGCCGCGCGACACGTGGGTCAGCATGTACTCGGCGCCGTTGCGGTGCCTGCGGTCGCCGCGCCGCCGGACGTAGCCCATGTCGTGGAACAGCGCGCAGATCACTCCGACCGTGAACAGCACTGCCGGCAGCGGTTCGGTGCCGTTGCGCATGCGCGCGTAGCCGTCCATGAGGCGCGCCTGCGCCAGCGTCACATCGAGCACGTGCTGCAGGTCGTGATAGCCGGTGTCGCAGTGGTGGAAGCGGGGGTGGCGGCCGTGGTACAGGCGCACCGCGTCGGCGAAGGCGTGCTCGATGGCGCCGCTGGAGGCCTGCGGGTAGAGGCTGCGGAACAAGCGCGTCACTTCCGCGGCGACCGCGGCGGGGTCGGTGGTGCGGATGCTGTCGGAAACGTCGTGGTCGTTGCGGCGCATGTCTGCGCTTACCCCTATCCGCTCGCTCGAAGAGGCGCTAGGATGCGCAGCGGAGGGGCACCGGAGCGGTGAACTTTTTCACGACCTGCCGCAGGCGTACGCAAGAGTTTGTGCGGTCCGGTGCGCGGGGTGCGCGGTGAGCAACCAGCCGCTCACCGAGGAGGAGCGCCAGCAGATCGAGGCCCGCATCCAGGCCCTCGAGATCGAGCACAGCGACCTCGACGACGTCATCGCCCGCCTGGTGGAAGTCCCCATCCAGGACCAGCTGCAGCTGCGACGGCTGAAGAAGCGCAAGCTCCTGCTCAAGGACCTGATCGCGCGCCTGCGCGACCGCCTGATCCCCGACATCGTCGCTTGATCGCTCTCATCCAGCGTGTTGCGCAGGCCCGTGTGCAGGTCGCCGGCGAAACGGTGGGCGACATCGGGCGTGGGGTGCTCGCGCTCGTCGGCGTGGAACGCGGCGATGGCGAACGGGAGGCCGGGCGGCTCGTGCAGCGCGTGCTCGGCTACCGCATCTTCCCCGACGCAGAGCGAAAGATGAACCGCTCGCTGGCCGACATCGCGGGCGGCCTGCTGCTGGTGCCTCAGTTCACCCTGGCCGCGGATACGCACAGCGGCACGCGGCCGGGGTTTTCCACGGCCGCCGCGCCGGAGGAGGGCAGGCGCCTGTTCGACTGCCTGGCGCAGCTTTCCCGCGAACAGCATCGCAACGTCGCCACGGGCCGCTTCGGCGCCGACATGCAGGTCAGCCTCGTGAACGACGGCCCGGTGACTTTTTGGCTGCAGGTTTCTCCAGCGAAACGGTCCTGAAGTCCGCCGGCGCCACGATCTCGAGCAGCTCGAGGTCGCGCGAATGGCGGATTTCCCGGTGGCGGATCCCCGGCGGCTGGTAGAAGCAGGTGCCGGGCTTCATCTTCACCCGGCCCACGCCCTCGTACTCGAACACCGCCCAGCCCTTCAGCACGTAGACGAACTGCACGTCGCAGTCGTGGCGGTGCCACTGGCCGTGCGGCGCCTTGCCCGGGCGCGCGCGGATCACGTGCGCCACCACCTTGCCGCGCGTGGCGCGCCGGATGCCGAGGTCGCGGTACTCGAAGTAGTTGCGCAGGCCCCGCTTCACGAACCTGGAGCGCGCGCGGTGGTTGACGTAAAACCGGGTCTTCATGGTTCCTCCGCAACGGTCGGGTGGCGGCGTGCCTTCAACGGAAGTCCGGCTGCACGCGCGACAGGTAGTCGTCGAGTTGCGCCACCAGCCCGCTGACGCGTGCCGCGTCGCCACGCATCGAGCTCTCTTCGATGGCGCCGCCGATGCGCGTGATTTCGCCGAAGCCGTAGCTGCCGCCCACCCCGCGCAGCGAGTGCCCGATGGCGCGTGCGGCGGCAAGGTCGCCGCCAGCGAGCGCGGCGCGCAGTCGCGCCAGGTCGCGCCCGCAATTGGACAGGAACCTCGGCACGAGCGTGCGCAGGCGCCCGTCCAGCTGCACCGGGATCGCGTCGCCGCCCGCGCGCTGCGGCTTGGGCGCGCTTTCCGCCAGGGGCGCGAGCACCTCGCGCAACCGCTCGAGGGACACCGGCTTGCTGAGCACGTCGTCGCAGCCTTCGATGAGCGCGCGCTCGACGGGCGCACCCGCCTGGTGTGCGGTGAAGGCAATCACGGGCCCGGCGTAGCCGCGCTCGCGCAGCACGTGCACCGTCTCGTAGCCGTCCATGAAAGGCATGTCCATGTCGAGCAGAACCGCCGTGTACGGTTCGGCGAGCGCCGCCTCGATGGCCTGCAGGCCATCGCCGACCGCGTTGCACGCAAAGCCCAATGCGGCGAGCTGGGCCTGCACGAGGTCGCGCAGATCCTCGTTGTCGTCCGCGACCAGCACGCGCCCGGAAAGTTTTGCTGGCGCGGGCGCCGGGATATCCGCCGGCGCGGGCGCCGGGAACGCCGCCTCGGGCGCGGGGATGCGCACGTCGAACACCGAGCCCTGGCCCGGCTGCGAGCGGGCGCTGATCTTGCCGCCCATCAGCTCGACCAGCTTGCGCGTGATCGACAGCCCCAGCCCGGTGCCGGCCGCCGTCACCCCGGGCGCGCGCTGGAAGGGCTCGAAGATGCGCTCGAGGCTGTCGGCCGGGATGCCGGGCCCGGTATCGCGCACTTCGCAACGCAGCTCGTTGGCCTGCCATTGCGCCGCCAGCGTGACCTTGCCCTGCGCCGTGAACTTGATCGCGTTGCCGAGGAGGTTGATCAGTACCTGGCGCACGCGGAACGCGTCGAGCGACATGGCCTGCGGCATGCCCTCGGCCACCTGCAGCTCGAGCGTCAGCCCCTTGTCATGCGCCATCACGCGCAGGGTGGCGGCGACGTCATCGAGCAGCGCGCGCGCTTCGTGCGCGGTGCGCGCGATGTTGAGCTGGCCGGCCTCCATGCGCGCCAGGTCGAGGTTGTTGTTGACCAGCGCCAGCAGGTGCTCGCAGTTGCGCGCGATGATGGCGCTGTGGCGCAGGCGCTGCTCACGGCCGATGTCGTCGCCGTACAGGTTGAACTTGTTGAACCCCATGATCGCCGTGATCGGCGTGCGCAGCTCGTGCGTCATGTGGTTGAGGAACTCGGTCTTCAGGCGGTTGGCTTCCTGCGCCGCGGTCTTCTCGTAGTACAGGCGTTGCTTCTCCTGGTAGAGCGCGAACAGCCATACCCCCAGCGCGAAGGCGAAGGCGGCGACGCCCGCGGCCGCCGCGAACAGCCAGTGCGACTGCTGGCTGGCGGCCGCCGTGGCGATGCCCGCGCCGGCCACCAGCGCGATGCCCGCGGCCAGGCCGATGAGGAAGTCGCGCGGCTGCACCGCGGTGCCGCGTGCCGCGAGGACCGCCGGCAATGCAAGGGCGAGCAGGACCAGCGCGATGTCCAGCCACAGCCGCGGCGGGCTCAGCGCCTGGCCCGCACGCAGGCTTTCCACGATGAGCGCATTGACGTACAGGCCCGGCAGCCGCCCCGCCGGCGTGTACGCGAAGTCCCCCAGCACGGCGCTCGAGCTGCCGATCACGACGATGCGGTCGCGCATGACGTCGCCGATGTGCGCGCTGCCCGCAGCGCCCTCGGCGGCTTCCACCAGCTGGTGAAATGGCACCACGGTCAGCTCGGCGAGGTTGGCGGGCAGGCGCAGCGCGATGCTGCCATCGGCGGCCATCGGCCAGCTGAATTCGCCCACGTGCAAGCGGCGGCCGTCCACGCCCAGCGCCCGCTCGGGCTGCGTCGCGAGCAGCGTGGCCACGGAAAAGCCGGGGAGTACCTTGCCGTAGGCGATGTGCAGCGGCGCCAGGCGGCGCACCACGCCGTCGTCGTCGGCAAGCGTGCTGATGACGCCCACGCCCGCACCCGTATCCTGCGTAAGTTTGGCCAGCGGCAGCGTCAGGTCCGGCCAGGGGCGCGCGAGCGCGGCGGCCTGCGGGAGCGAATGCGCGTCGAAAAGCGCCACGCGTGCCAGTTGCCCCTGATATTCGGGAGGCCTGCCTTGCGGATGGGGCAGCGCCGCAACGGCCAGCACGCCGCGCCGGTCGAGCGCGGCGGCGAAGGCATCGTCACCGTCGCGCGCCTCGGAAAACAGGATGTCATAGGCGACCGCGCGCGCCCCGTTCGCCGCCAGGAAACGATGCGCCCTGGCGTACACGTCGCGGGCGTAAGGCCACGCGCCGAGCCGCGGCTCCAGCCGCTGCATCGACGCTTCATCGACGTCGACCACCACCACGCCATCCATCGGCAGCACGACCGCGAGCCGGCGCTGCAGCGCATCGTCCAGCCACCAGGCGAGGCGCGGGTACAGGGTGGTCTGCGAGAATAGCCCCGCCAGCAGCAGGCCGCCGACGGCAACGACCAATGCGCGCAGTAATGAGCGGTTCGAGTCCGATAGCACGTTGTCCCGCCAGGACAATGTGAGCGACAATTCTAGAGTAAAACCTCAGCGCGCCCGCTCGCCAATGTGGGTGCGTGGCGGCAACCGCTGCCCGACGGCGCCGAGGTCAGGGGAAGAGCCGATGCGCCGTCGCGCCAGAGAACTGATTGCGTTGCTGCTCGCTGTATTGCTGGCGGCGGTGTCCTGCCACGTCGCGGCGCAGTCCGCGCTCGACGACGTGCTTGCGCGCGCCGGCGCGATGACGTCGGCGGGCAAGCACGCCGAGGCGTACGCGCTCCTCGCCGCCGAGGAGGACGCGCACATCGGCGAGCTCGGCTACGACTACGCGCTCGGCCGCGCCGCGTTGTCCGCCGGGCGCCCCGATCGTGCCACCATCGCGTTCGCGCGCGTGCTGGCGCTCGACCCCGGGCATGCGGGCGCGCTCGTCGACACCGGCAGGGCATATCTTGCGCTTGGCAACCGCGCGCAGGCCGAGGCAGCGTTCGAGTCGCTGCTCGCCCTGGATCCACCGCCGGCAATCCGCGCACAGCTGCTGGTCTACCTCGGTGAAGCGCGCGCAGAGCGCAGGTCTGGATTCGCCGCGCGCGGATACCTGAGCCTTACCGCCGGCACGAGCTCCAACGTCAACCAGGCCCCGGGGCAAGGCCTCATCTTTGTGCCGGGATTGGCCGGCGTCGTGCAACTCGCCGATCAGAACATCCGCAAGGACGACAGCTTCGCCGGCCTGGGCGGCGGCTTCGAATTCGCGGCCCCGCTGGGCGGGCGGCTCTCCCTGATCGGCAGCGGCGAGTTTCTTGCCAAGGCCAACACGCACGAGTCGGAGTTCGACGTCGGTGGCGCAGCGGGGAGCCTTGGCCTTGCCAGGGCGGGAGAGCGATACCTGGTACGCGGGCAGCTGCAGTTGCTGCGCAATACGCTGGGCGGCAGCACCAGCCGGGACGTGAAAGCCCTGAGCCTCGATGTCAGCGAGACCGCTACGCCGGCGCCAGGCGCATTCGGCGTCCTTTTCGGCTTCCTGTACCTGGGCAGCTACCGGCATCCCCGCGAAGAATTGAAGGTCTATGACGCGGATTTCCTTAGTGGCGGAGTCGGCATCACGACCCGGTTTGACGAAAAATCGACAGTGAGCGTTGCGCTTGTGACAGGCTATGACCAGGATCAGGGCGGAAACCCGAGTGGAGACCGGACTGGCATTGGAGGGCGCCTCGCCTGGGAAAGAATTCTCGGCCCCAAGGTAAGGCTGGGAGCCGTTGGCAGCCTGATCACCTCCCGCTACACGGCCTTCGACACGATTTTCCTTACGGAGCGGAAGGATACCCGGGGAGATCTCGAGTTAATTCTAAGGTATGAGTTGGCGCCGAAGTTGGAGGCCCGCTTCGGGGCGTCGCGTTCCGTGCAGGATTCCAACATCCCAATCTACGAATATGCCCGGACGGACTGGTGGCTGAGCCTCTGGAAACGGTTCAACTAAGGGAGTTGTCAGGAACGGTCAGGAAGGGTGAATAATTCCAGCGACCGGGTGCGCAAGTTGCATCATGCTCACCGGCAACTTGGAATGCGGTAATCAGGAGGACGATATGAAGCAAAGCATCATCTTGGTTGGGCTGGTAGTTGGCGCAGTGGGCACTAACTATGCCTTTGGGCAGAGCGCCGGTGTCGTGCAGTTCGCCGCAGGGGACGTCAAAGTGGTTTCGGCGGGCGGCAGCGAGCGCGTAGCGCGCAAGGGCGTGCCGGTCAGCGTGGGCGACACGCTCCTGACGGCCCCGGGTGCCCTGGCGCAACTGAAGATGGGCGACGGCGCGATCGTCGTCGTGCAGCCGGAGTCCCGCCTGACGGTGGCCGAGTTCCACTACGCGGGCGCAGAGGATGGCACGGAGAAGGTCCGCTACCGGCTCGATCACGGCGGCTTCCGCGCAGTGACCGGCGCGATCGGCCGTACCAACAAGCAGAACTACCTGATCGAGACGCCGATCGCCCACATGGGCGTGCGCGGCACCGATCACGAGTCCTACTATTTCCCGGTCACCGGCCCGGTTGCGGGCGACGGTGCCAAGCCCGGGGCCTACAACAAGGTCAATACCGGAAGAACCTATATCCGTTCCGGCGCAGGCGAGGTCGAGATCGACCCGAACCAGGTTGGCTTCGTGGCGAGCGCCGGCGAGGTGCCGGTGATCCTGCCGGGCGTGCCCGGGTTCTTCAACCGCTCGATCGCGCCGCGCAGCGCGCGGCCGGCGGCGACAACGGCGCCCGCCGCGGCGCGCTTGGGCGAGGTCGAGCAGAACGTGGACTCGGCGGGCGGCCAGCTCAACAATGTCCGCATGATTCGCACCCGCGGGCCGCGGGTCACGCCCGGCGACGGCAATGGGCCTCTGGTCGGCTTCACGCTCGCCGCGGGCGATGCCACCTTCGGCGGCTCCGGCAACGGTGTGGCACGCGAGCAGAATGGCGCCGCGGAGAACCCGGTCAACGGGCCTTGGAATGTGAGTTGGAACACGTGGCAAGGCAACGTGGCCACGATCGACGGCAACGCTACGACCTCGCCGACGCACCTTATCGACAGCACGATGAAGACCGCCCTGGCGGACCTGTCGTCCACGTTGAAGATGGCGACCTACTCGTATGACGGCGTCGGCCCCGGTGCACATACCGGAGCGGGCGTGCCTGTGACGAGCATGTCGCTGAACGTAGGCGTCAATTTCACCAACCAGACGATCACGAACTACGCGCTCAATGCGACGGCCGGCTCGACCAACTGGACGGCCAACGGCGGTGGGTCCTTCACGCAGTTCACTGGTCCTGCCGGTATCTCGCTCAACGGTACCTGCATGGGTTGCGCCGGCAACAACCCCAACGGTTCGGCCGCCAGCGGCAGCGCGCACGGCGCGTTCGTGGGCGGCTCGATGGCCCCGGGGATGATCACGTCCTTCGGACTGAGCTCCGTCGGCCAATCCCTCTCCGGCGCGGCGCTGCTCAACAAGCAGCCGTAGACCCGAGCGGACGGCGACCATGGCGACCGAGCGCCGCAACGTCCTGATCGTGGACGACCACGAGCCGACGCGGATCCTGGTCGGACGCATCGTGACGCAGGAGTTGGGCGCCCGCGTTGCCTTGGCGGGGACCTGCGAGGAAGCGCTGCACCGCGCCGAAGAGTCGCCCTACGACGTCATCCTGCTCGATCTGCTGATGCCCGGCATCGGCGGCTACGAGGTGCTGCGCCAGATCCGCGCGCACGGCGCCAACCGCACCACGCCGATCCTGGTGCTATCGGTCATGTCGGCGCGCGACTCGATCCAGCGCTGCCGCCGGCTCGGCGCGTCCGCCTTCGTCGCCAAGCCGGTGGACCGGGAACTGATCACCACGATGCTGCGCAGCCTGCTCGCCCCGAAGCGCGCCAAGGGCGACGGAGTAAACGCCTCGCTCGACAACGGCTGCTGAAGCACCAGGCGCTCACGGCGCCGCCAGCATGAGCTGGTCGCGGAAGCGCGTTCGGTAATTCAAAGCACCTTGGTGCCTATGCCGGTGGAATAGACACTGTTTTATCGTTTTGCGGCGGATACTGCCGTTTCGGTTTAAGCTTGCCGCTCCCATGTTCGACCAGTTCATCGGCGTCAAGCCGGTCGAGGAACGCCATCGCTTTGACGTCGCGCGGCTGGAGCAATTCCTGCGCGGGAAGATCGACGACTGGCGCGGCACGCTCGCCGTCGAGCAGTTCAAGGGAGGGCAGTCCAATCCGACCTACCGCATCACGGCGGGCGGCAAGCGCTACGCCCTGCGCCGCAAACCCCCGGGCAAGCTCCTGCCCTCGGCGCACGCGGTGGACCGCGAGTACAAGGTGATCAAGGCGCTGCACGGCGCGGGCTTTCCGGTGGCGAAGCCCTACGTGCTGTGCGAGGACGAGTCCGTCATCGGCACCGCGTTCTACGTCATGGACTGCGTGGAAGGGCGCGTGCTGTGGGACCAGGCGCTGCCCGGCATGACGCGCGAGCAGCGCGGCGCGATCTGGGACGAGCTCAACCGCGTCATCGCGCAGCTGCACGGCATCGACTACAGGGCTATCGGCCTGGCGGATTTCGGCAAGCCGGGCGACTACATCGCGCGCCAGGTGTCGCGCTGGACCAAGCAGTACCAGGCGTCCGAACTGGAGAGAATCGAGGAGATGAACCGCCTCATCGAGTGGTTGCCGCAGCACATCCCGCCGGGCGACGAGACCTCGGTGGTGCATGGCGACTTCCGGCTCGACAACATGGTCTTCCATCCCACCGAGCCGAGGATCCTCGCCGTGCTCGACTGGGAGCTCTCGACGCTCGGCCACCCGCTGGCGGACTTCGCCTACCACTGCATGAGCTGGCACATCGCGCCGGGGAAGTTCCGCGGCATCGCCGGCCTGGACCTCGCCGCGCTCGGCATCCCGAGCGAGCGCGAGTACGTCGAGCGCTACTGCAGGCGCACCGGGCGCAAGGGCATCGACCCGTCGACCTGGGACTACTACATGGCCTACAACCTGTTCCGCATCGCCGGCATCACGCAGGGCATCGCCAAGCGCGTGGTGGACGGCACCGCGGCGAGCGAGTACGCGCGCGAGGCCGGCTCGCGCACGCGGTCGCTGGCGGAGCTGGGGTGGGCGCAGGTGGAAAGAATTCTCAAAAGAGCAGCCTAGGAGAAGGAACATGGACTTCGAGTTTTCGCCGCGGGTCAAGGAAATGCAGCAGCGCCTCACTGCGTTCATGGACGAGCACATCTACCCCAACGAGCCCGCTTACTACGAGCACACCAGGGGCGACAAGCGCTGGGAGCCCGTGCCGATCATCGAGAAGCTGAAGCCGCTGGCGAGGAAGGCGGGGCTGTGGAACCTGTTCCTGCCGCATTCCAAGCGCGCGCCGGAGGGCCTGTCGAACCTCGAGTACGCGCCGCTGTGCGAAATCATGGGGCGCACCAGCTGGTCGCCGGAGGTGTTCAACTGCTCGGCGCCGGACACCGGCAACATGGAGACCATCGAGCGCTACGGCACCGAGGAGCAGAAAAAGCAGTGGCTCGAGCCGCTGCTGCGCGGCGAGATCCGCTCCGCCTTCCTCATGACCGAGCCCGCGGTGGCGAGCTCGGACGCCACCAACATCCAGATGCAGATCAAGCGCGATGGCAGCGACTACGTCATCAACGGCCGCAAGTGGTGGTCCTCGGGGGCGGGCGACCCGCGCTGCAAGGTGTACATCGTGATGGGCAAGACCAACCCCGAGCACGCTTCGCGCCACAGCCAGCAGTCGATGATCCTGGTGCCGGCCGGCACCAAGGGCGTCGCCATCCTGCACCACCTGAACGTCTTCGGCTACGACGACGCGCCGCACGGCCACATGGAGATCGACTTCAAGGATGTGCGCGTGCCGGCCTCGAACATCCTGCTCGGCGAGGGGCGCGGCTTCGAGATCGCGCAGGGGCGCCTGGGGCCCGGCCGCATCCACCACTGCATGCGCCTCATCGGCCAGGCCGAGCGCGCGCTGGAGAAGATGTGCAAGCGCGCCACGCAGCGCGTCGCCTTCGGCCGCACGGTGGCCGAGCAGGGCGTGACGCGCGAGCGCATCGCGGAAGCGCGCATCATGATCGACTCGGCGCGCTTCATGGTGCTGCACGCCGCCTGGAAGATGGACGCGGTGGGCAACAAGGTGGCGCAGAAGGAGATCGCCATGATCAAGGTCCTGGCGCCGACCATGGCCTGCCAGGTGATCGACTGGGCGATACAGGTGCACGGCGGAGGAGGGGTCACCGACCGGTTCGGCCTCGCCAACATGTACGCGCACGCCAGGACGCTCAGGTTCGCCGACGGCCCCGACGAGGTGCACCGTAATGCCATCGCCAAGCTCGAGATCGCCGAGCAGACCTCGGTCGCCGAGGCGCTCGCCGGCCGCAAGCACTGACATGGATCTGAAAGGCAAGGTCGCCGTCCTCACCGGCGCGGCGAGCGGCATCGGCCGCGCCGCGGCGCTGCGCTTCGCGCAGGAGGGCGCGGCCGGCCTGGTGCTGGCCGATCTGAACCTGCATGGCCTCAAGCCGGTGGCCGAGGAGGTGAAGGGGCTGGCGGTGGCCTGCGACGTCGGCCGGGAAGCCGACATCAAGCGCCTGGTCGCGCAGGCCGAGGAGAAGTACGGCCGCATCGACGTGTATTTCTCCAACGCCGGCATCGTGCAGCGCGGCGGGCTGGAGGCGAGCGACGCGGATTGGGAGCGCAACTGGCGCATCCACGTCATGGCGCACGTGTGGGCGGCGCGCGCGGTGGTGGAGAAGATGGTGGCGCGCGGCGGCGGCTATTTCCTCGTCACCGCCTCGGCCGCCGGATTGCTGAACATCGTGGAGTCGGCGACCTACGGCGTCACCAAGCACGGCGCCGTGGCCTTCGCCGAGTGGCTGGCGATCGCCTACGGGCGCCGCGGCCTGCGCGTCTCCTGCCTCTGCCCGCAGGCGGTGATCACCGGCATGTACAAGGGCGACGGCGGCTCGGCGGGCGTGGACGGGGCGCTCACCGCGGAGCAGGTGGCGGGCGAGGTTGTGAAGGTGATGGGCGAGGAGCGCTTCCTCGTGCTGCCGCACCCGACGGTGCTCAACTACATGCGCAACAAGACCGCCGACTACGACCGTTGGATCGGCGGCATGCAGAAGCTCTACGCCAGGCACCAGGGGGAGAAGAGATGATCAGGTTATGCGGGTTCCGCATCAGCAATTACCACAACAAGGTGCGCATCGCGCTCCTGGAGAAGGGCATCGCGTTCGAGGAGGATGAGAACGCGAAGCCCTCGCAGAAGGAGGAGTACCTGGCAAAGAGCCCGATGGGCAAGGTGCCCTACCTGGAGGTGGACGGGACGCGGCTGCGCGAATCGGGCGTGATCCTGGAATACCTCGAGGACACCTGCCCGCAGAAGCCGCTGCTGCCGAAGGACCCGATCGAGCGCGCGCGCGTGCGCGAGCTGGTCGTGTTCATCGAGCTGCACATGGAGCTGGTGGTGCGGCGGCTGTACGGCGGCCTGTTCTTCGGCCGCAGCTTTTCCGAGGAAACCAAGCTGCAGGTGGAGAAGGACATCGCCAAGGGCGTGCGTGCGCTGAAAGCCGTCGCCAGGTTCGATCCGTACATCGCCGGGAAGGAGTTGACCATCGCCGACTGCGCGGCGTTCGTGCACCTGCCCCTGGTGACGCTGGTGACGAAGACCGCCTTCGGGCGCGACTTCCTCGAGGACATCCCGCAGGTCAAGCCCTACCTCAAGATGCTGGGCGAGCGGCCCGCGTTCGCGAAAGTGAACGAGGATCGCAAGGCGGCGTCGGCAGCCGCGAAGAAGTGAGCGGGCTGAACGACTACCTGCGCTTCGCCGTCACGCTGACCGCGGTCGTCGATCCGTTCCTCGCGGTTCCGTTCTTCCTCACCGTGACCGCGTCGCGCAGCGAGGCCGAGAGCCGCCGCCTGGCGCGGGTGGTGGCGCTCACGGTGTTCCTGGTGCTGGCGGTCTCCGCCTTCGTCGGCGAGGCGCTGCTCGAACTGATCGGTGCGAGCCTGTCGGCGTTCCGCGTAGGCGGCGGCTTGGTGCTGCTGCTGATGGCGCTCGCCATGCTGAACGCCCAGGCGGGCGGGGTGCGGCAATCGCAGGCCGAGGCGAAGGAGCTGGAGCAGGGTGAGCTGCTAGGCGTGGTGCCGCTCGCCATCCCGCTGCTTGCCGGTCCCGGCGCGATTAGCACCACCATCATCGCCGCGGAAGGCGGCAGCCTGGCGCACCAGCTCGTCATCGTCCTGTGCATCGGCGTCGTGTGCCTGGTGTCGTGGCTCACGATGCGCGCCGCGCACCGCATCGCGGCGCGCATGGGGACTACGGGACTGAACGTCGCGACGCGGATCCTCGGCTTGCTGCTGGCGGCCATGGCGGTGCAGACCATGGCGGTGGGGCTGAAGCAGTTGTTTCCGGGGCTGGGCTAGCTCGGGCGCTCCGCGCTCGGCGATCTGTTGGGCGCGGATGAGTCCCTCGCCGACAGCCATGTGCTGTACGCTTATCACGTAATTGATCCAATGCGAAAGGTCAGCGTGGCAACCGAAAGCGACATCATCCGAGTGATTATCGCCAAAGTAGGGCTGGACGGCCATGATCGAGGCGTCAAGATCGTTGCGCGTACCCTGCGAGACGCCGGCATGGAGGTGATCTACACCGGCCTGCACCGCACGCCCGAGGAAGTCGTCGACGCGGCGGTGCAGGAGGATGTCGATGTTCTCGGCATTAGCATTCTTTCTGGCGCGCACATGACAATCTTTCCGAAGATACTCAAGCTACTGAAGGAGCGCGACGCCGAGGACATTCTCGTGGTCGGCGGTGGTGTCATGCCCGACGAGGAAGCCGAGGTGCTCAAGGCGCTGGGGGTGAAGGAGGTCCTGCTCCAAGACACGCCTCCCGAGGCCATCGTCACCACGATCCGCCGGCTGGTAGCCGAGCGGGGACCCAAGTAATCCTCGGCAGAACGCTCCGCGATGGAATTCTGGTCGTTTCCGCCCTCCTATGACGCGCAGTACCTGCCCGATCCGGCTTCGCGCTACTGGTTTCCCCGGCGGGAGACCATGCCGGCCGCCGACCGCGAGAAGGCGATTCTCGCGCGGCTACAGGAAGTCACGCGCTACGCCTACGCGCGCTCCCCGTTCTATCGGCGCAAGTGGGACGCGGCAGGCTTCCATCCCGACAAGTTGAAGAGCCTCGAGGACTTCGAGGACAAAGTCCCGGTGATCACGAAGACGGATCTGCGCGAAGCCCAGGCGCGCGCACCGATGTTCGGTGACTACCTTTGCGTGCCGGAGTCCGAAATCCATCATGTCCATGGCACCTCTGGAACGACGGGGCGGCCGACCGCCTTCGGCATAGGCAGCGGCGACTGGCGGGCGATCGCCAACGCGCATGCGCGCATCATGTGGGGCATGGGCATCCGGCCCGGGGATACCGTGTTCATCGCCGCAATCTTTAGCCTCTACATGGGCTCCTGGGGAACCCTGGCCGGATCGGAACGCCTGCGCTGCAAGTCGTTTCCCTTCGGCGCCGGCGCGCCCGGCATGACCGCGCGCGCTGCGATGTGGCTCGCCAGCTTCAAGCCGCAGGCCTTTTACGGTACGCCGTCCTTCGCGCTACATCTCGCGGAAGTTGCGCGCGCCGAAGGGTTCGAGCCGCGCGATTTCGGGCTCAAGCTGCTGTTCTTCTCCGGAGAGCCGGGTGCATCGGTTCCGGGCGTGCGCGACAGGATCCGCGACGCTTACAACGCGCGGGTGATCGACTGCGGGTCGATGGCGGAGATGTCCCCGTTCATGAATGTGGCCGGGAGCGAGCAAAGCGACGAAGGCATGCTTTGCTGGCAGGACGTGATCTACACGGAAGTCTGCGATCCGAAAACGTTCCGCCGCGTGCCATATGGCCAGCGCGGCACCCCGGTATACACGCACCTCGAGCGCACATCGCAGCCGATGATCCGGCTGCTCTCCGGAGATCTTGCTCTGTGGGTCAACGAGCCGAATCCTTGCGGACGCACCTATCCGCGCCTGCCGAACGGCATCTTCGGGCGTATCGACGACATGATCACCATCCGCGGCGAGAACGTGTATCCAAGCGAGATCGACGCGGTGCTGAACGAAGTCCGCGAATACGGGGGCGAGCACCGCATCATCATCACTCGCGAACGCGCCATGGACGAGCTGCTGGTGCGCGTGGAAGCGGCGCCCGGGGTGTTTGAACGCGGCACGGGCGCAGTCGCCAGCATGCGCAGCACGACCGGACAACGCCTGCAGAAAGTGCTGGGACTGCGCGCGGTCATCGATATCGTGCCGCCGGGCACCTTTCCTCGGACCGACTTCAAGGCGCGCCGGGTGGTGGACGATCGCGACGTGTTCCGGCAGTTGAGCGAAAAGCTCGCGCCTAATTCTTGAGCACGCCCCTGCCCTCGCTGGACTTTGTGGAGCGCGTATGCGCGGGCGAGCGCCGTGCCATCGCGCGCATGCTGTCGCGGGCGGAAGCCGGCAGCGCGGAGGCGCGCGAGGCGCTCGATGTCATTTATCGGCGGACTGGACGCGCCCATGTCGTCGGTATCACCGGCGTGCCGGGCAGCGGCAAGTCCACCCTTGTCGCCAAGCTCGCTGCGGCAGTGCTGAAAACGCGTCGCAAGATCGGCATCATCGCGGTCGATCCCTCGAGCCCCTTCTCGGGCGGATCGATCCTCGGCGATCGTATCCGCATGGGTGAGGTTTCCGCCGATCCTTCCGTGTTCATTCGCAGCATGGCGACCCGGGGTGCGCTCGGCGGTCTCGCGCGGGGTACGCTGGACGCAGTGGACATCCTCGACGCAGCTGGCTACGACCTGGTCGTCATCGAGACCGTCGGCGTGGGGCAAGACGAGGTCGATGTGGTCCGTGCCGCGCACACCACGGTCGTGGTCTCCGCGCCGGGACTCGGCGACGATATCCAGGCGATCAAGGCCGGCCTCCTGGAAATCGCAGACGTACACGCCGTGAGCAAAGGTGACAGGCCGGAAGCTGACAAGACCGTCTCCGATCTGAAGTCCATGCTGGGGCTGGGGTTGCCGGCGGCCGGCTTGCGCCGCTCGGTGCCGGTAGTGAAAACCTGTGCGCCGAAGGAAGAAGGGATCGCCGAGCTTCTCGCGGCGATCGACGCTCACCGGCAGTATCTGATTTCGAGCGGCGAGTACGAACAGCGATGTCAGGCAATCCGGGAACGAAGGATGCTCAAGGCTGCCGAACATGTCTTGCATGACGAGTTCGAGCGCCACCGCGAAGGACGCATGGCGGGCCTTCTCGCGCAGCTTGCCACCGCCAGGATCTCTCCGCAGGCTGCTGCGCGGCAGCTTCTCGCGCACATAGGAATGGAGGTCACGGAATGAACAAGGACGATCGGCCCAAGAAAGCGGCCAGCAGCCCAGAGATCGGGGAGTTCCGCAAACAATTCGAGGCCTGGGAACAACTCGAACTCGCCGGATTCCTGCGCGAGTCGCCCGAGCGGCAACCCGAGTTCCGCACCCTGACCGGATTTCCCCTCAAGCGCGTCTACACCCCGCTCGACCTCGCGGAGACCCCCCAAGAGGACATCGGCCTTCCCGGGCAATATCCCTTCACCCGCGGCGCCTACCCCACCATGTACCGCGGCCGGCTGTGGACCATGCGCCAGATTGCCGGCTTCGGCATGGCCGAGGACACCAACCAGCGGTTCAAGTACCTGATCGCGCAGGGGCAGACCGGCCTGTCGACCGACTTCGACATGCCGACCCTCATGGGGTACGACTCCGACCATCCAATGAGCGAAGGCGAGGTCGGGCGCGAAGGCGTCGCCATCGACACCATGGCGGACATGGAACTGCTGTTCGACGGCATCGACCTCGAACAGATTTCGGTGTCGATGACGATCAATCCCTCCGCGTGGATCCTCCTCGCGATGTACGTCGCCGTCGCGCAGAAGCGCGGCCTGGACATGAACAAGCTTTCCGGCACCATCCAGGCCGACATCCTCAAGGAGTACATGGCGCAAAAGGAATGGGCTTTCCCCATCCGCCCATCGGTGCGCATCGTGCGTGACTGCATCACCTACTGCGCGCGCAACATGAAGCGCTACAACCCGATCAACATCTCCGGCTATCACATTTCCGAAGCGGGAGCTTCGCCGCTCGACGAAGTTGCATTTCCGCTCTGCAACCTCATCACCTACGTAGAAGAAGTCATCAAGAGCGGGTTGCACGTCGACGAGTTCGCACCTCGCCTGGCCTTCTTCTTCGTCTCGCAGTCGGATTTCTTCGAGGAGATCGCGAAGTTCCGCGCAGTACGGCGCGCCTACGCCAAGATCATGAAGGAACGCTTCGGCGCGAAGAACCCGGAGTCGATGCGCCTGCGCTTCCACACGCAGACCGCTGCGGCGACGCTGACGAAGCCCCAGTACCAGGTCAACATCATCCGCACCGCCTTCCAGGCGCTGTCGGCCGTTCTTGGCGGCACCCAAAGCCTGCATACCAACGGCATGGACGAGGCGTTCGCCATCCCGACCGAGGAGGCGATGAAGATCGCTCTGCGCACCCAGCAGGTGATCGCCGACGAATCCAACGTGCCCAACGTCATCGATCCGGTGGGCGGCTCCTACTACGTCGAGCACCTCACGACGCAAATGGAGCGCGCGATGTTCGACGTGATCGAGGAAGTCGACAGCCGCGGCGGCACGATCAAGCTCATCGAGGAGGGCTGGTTTCAGCGCCGCATCGCCGACTTCGCCTACGAGACCGCCATCAAGAAGGCCAAAGGCGAAAAGGTGGTGCTCGGGGTCAACAAGTTCGTGGAACCCGGCGAGAAAGTCGACATCGAAACCCACCCGTACGATCCGACCACGGCGCAGCGCCAGATCGACCGGCTGAAGCGCGTGCGCCGCGAGCGCAATCAGGGCGAGGTCGACCGGCTCCTGCATCGGCTGACCGAAGTGGCACGCGACGAAAAAGAGAACATCATGCCGGTGACCATCCAGCTCGTACGCGCCGGCGCGTCGATGGGCGAGATCGTCGAGACGCTCAAGGTGCTCTGGGGCACGTACCGCGAGACCCCGGTTTTTTAGCGCGTGGCTGCCCGATGATCGTCCTCCCGTACCTCGAGCATTCGCCGCGCATCGAACCGAGCGTTGCGGCGCATCCCTCCTCCGCGGTGATCGGGCGCACGGAGCTCGGCCCGGGCTGCACGCTCGGCGAGCTCACGCTCGTGCGCGCCGACGGCGAGGACGTGCGCATCGGCGCCGGTTGCTGGTTCGGCGAAGCGAGCACGGTGCACATCGCCGACCGTCTTTATCCGGCAGTGGTGGGCTCTCGCGTTACGGTCGGACGCTATGCTCTGGTGCATGCCTGCAGCGTCGGCGATGACTGCGTCATCGGCGAGCATTCGGCGGTCATGGACGGTTCCGTCTTAGGCGCGGGCGCCGTGATCGCCGCCGAGAGCGTGGTGCCGCCCGGCAAGACGCTCGAAGGTGGCTGGCTCTATGCCGGGACGCCGGCGCGGCCGGTCGAGCGAGTGCCGGGCGCCCTGCTGGAACGACTGCATCTCGCCATCCGCAGCGGGGCCGGCTCACCGATCCCACATGTCCTTGCCGCTGCCCGCGCACCGAGACTGCGCCACGCTCCCGGGTCGGGTGTCCAGCGCTGGTTCGCGAAAGACATTTATGTCGCTCCTACCGCCAGCCTGGCCGGCCGCGTGGAGCTCGCCCCCTTCTCCAGCGTCTGGTTTGGCGTCGAAATCGATGCCGGCGAGGCTCGCGTCGAGATTGGAGAGGAGACCAACGTGCAAGACAACTCGCGGCTCTATGCAGGCAAGCCCGGCGAGGACATCCGCATAGGTTCACGCGTCGTAATCGGGCACAACGTGCGCATCTTCGCCAGCACTATCGAAGACGACGCAATCATCGGGATGGGGGGCATCATCGGGAAGGGAACGATCGTGAGAGCGGGCGGCTGTGTGGCGGCCGGCTCGATTACCGACCCCGGCACCGTGGTCGCGTCAGGCGAAGTCTGGTCCGGTCGCCCCGCGCGGTCGGCCAGGGCGCTGTCGAGACGCAACCGCGACGAGTTCGAACGCGCCGTGCAGGTCTATGTCGAGTATTCGCGCAATTATCTCGCCGGCGCCGTTCAGACGGCTGGCGCGCAATAACTGACTGGAATCCGCGAAGCTCGGCTGGCGCTTCAGCTCCGCTCCAGCCACTCTGCCGCCTCGCGCCAGAGGCTGTTCCTGAAGCGCTCGCGGAAAAAGCCGAAGTGCCCGATGCTGCCCCCGCCATGGGCCGCGGGATCCACGGCCACCACCTCGCTGGGGGCCGAGGAGTACTCCTTCAGGATCGCCTCCGCCGCCGCCCGCGGCGCGTAGCGGTCGTCGGCAATCCAGTAGCTGCGGATCGGCGCCTTGAATCCCGCATAGCCTGCCGACCCCAGCGCACCGGCGGCATAGTGCGGGTTGCGGCACCAGGCGGCCCATTCGCTGGCCACCCCCGCCGGCAGGTCCTCGCCCTGGCCGAAGAGCGCCGCGGGCACGTACCCCAGGGCGCGGGACACCCCCGGCAGCAGCAAGTGCGTGAGGAACCACATGCCGATGCGACCCGTGCCGCGCCAATGCCGCCAGTAGCCGCTCTGCACTCCCACGAATACCGCCCCTGCGAGGCGTTCATTTCCCGGCACCAGGCCGAGGCCGTTGCCGCCGAAGCTGTGGCCGATTGCGAGCAGCCGTGCGCCGGGCGCGGCGCGCGCGAGTTCTTCGAGCGCCGCGGCCGCGTCGAGCTGCGCCCAGTCGCGGATGCGCGCCGGCAGGTCGCGCACGTGTCCGTGGAGCGAGGCAGCGATGCCACGGTAGTCGTAAGTGAGCACGGTGAATCCGCGCTCCTCGAGGAACGCGGCGAACGCGGAGTAGAACTGCTGCCTGACGCCGACCGCGGAGTTGACCAGCACCGCGCGGCCGTTGGGCTGCGCGGGGCGATACAGCATGCCGCCGAGCCGGAATCCGTCGCGCGCGGCGAACTCGACCGGCCGCACGCTCACTTCGGGACGGGGCGCGGGCGGCCGTCCGCATCGATGGCGACGTAGGTGAGCGTCGCCTCGGTCACCTTGACCACCTTGGCCTCGGCGCGGCCGCGCTCGGCGTAGACCTCGACATTGATGGTGATCGAGGTGTTGCCGATGCGCACCACGTCCGCGTACAGGGACAGGATGTCGCCGATCTGCACCGGCTGCTTGAAGACGAAGGAATTCACCGCCACCGTCGCCACGCGGCCGCGCGCCACGCGCCCGGCGACGGTGCCGCCGGCGACGTCCACCTGCGCCATGATCCAGCCGCCGAAGATGTCGCCGTTGTGGTTCGCGTCGGCCGGCATCGGCACGACGCGCAGCGCAAGGATCTTCCCCTTGGGCAGCTTCAGGTCCGGGGGCTGGTGGGAGGCGCGGCCCACTATGTCCGGGTCTCGAGGTAATGCAGCGGGCCGCCGCGGAACGGCGCGAAGCCCGTGCCGAAGATGAGGCCCGCGTCGATCAGTTCGGCGTCGGCGACGATACCCTCCGCGAGCACCGCCTTCGCTTCGGCGAGGTAAGGCTCGATCAGCGCTTCGACCAGTTCCGGCTTCCACGCGCCGGGCTGGCCCTTCACCGCCTTGCCGTTCTCGTAGCGGTAGATGCCCTGGCCGGTCTTCTTGCCCAGCTGGCCCAGCGCCACCTTGTTCAGCAACACCTGCGGCGCCTCGGGCTCGCCGTGCGCTCCCTGCTTCGCCAGTTGCTTGCCGGCGGCGAGGCAGATGTCCAGGCCCACCGTGTCGGCAAGCTCGATCGGCCCCATCGGCATGCCGAACTCCTCCATCGCCCCGTCGATGGTCTCGGGCTTGACGCCCTCATCCAGCAGCCGGAAGGCGTTCTGCATGTAGGGCCCGAGCACGCGGTTGACCAGGAACCCGGGCGAATCCTTCACCGGCAGCGGCAGTTTGTCGATCTGGCGCACGAAGGCCGTGGCCCGCTTTACCATGTCCTGGTTGGTACTGGCGCCGGAAACCACCTCCACCAGCTGCAGCTGCGGCACCGGGTTGAAGAAGTGGATGCCGACCAGGCGCGAGGGATCCTTGAACTGCGCCGCCACGTCCGCGAGCTTGAGGCTCGAGGTGTTGGTGGCGATGACCGCGTCGGGCCTGGCGACGGCTTCGACTTTCGCGAACAGCTCGCGCTTGGCCTGCAGGTTCTCGAATATCGCCTCGATGATGACGTCGGCGCGCGCGGCGCCCGCGCCAGCCACATCGGGGATCAGCCGGTCCATCGCATCGCGCACGCGCCGCGGGTCCTTGAGGCGCTTTCCAAACAGCTCCGCCGCGCGCTTCACCGCCGGCGCGAGGCGCTCGGGCGTGGTGTCCTGCAACGTGACGCGGATGCCGCGCATCGCGCACACCGCGGCGATATCGCCGCCCATGACGCCGGCGCCGATCACGTGCACGTGCTGCGCCTTGAAGTCCACGCCCTTGGCGAGGCCCTTCATGCGCTCCTGCAGGAAGAAGATGCGGATCAGGTTGCGCGTGGTCGGGTGCTCGAACAGCGACTGCATCGAGCAGGCCGGGTCGTGCCGGGCGAGGAACGGGTCGCCGTCGTACTTCACCCAGGCTTCCAGGATGGCGTAGGGCGCCGGGTAGTGCTCGCGACGCGCGCGCTTCGCTACCTGCTTCCTCGCCTGCGCGGCGATGAGACCGCGGCCGAAACGCAGCAGCAGCCGGTCGCGCAGCCCGGGCTTGCGCGGCGGGCGCGCTTCCAGCGTCACCACGCGGGTCGTGTTTTCGAGGATGCGCAGCGGCACCGCTTCCGTGGCGAGGCCCAATTTCTTCGCGCGGCGCGCGTCCACCGCGCGGCCGGTGAGCAGCATGTCGAGCGCCGCGGCCGGGCCAATGAGCTTCGGCAGCCACTGCAGCCCGTGCCACAGCGGCCAGATGCCGAGCATCACCTCGGGAAAGGCAAAGCGCGTCTTCGGGTCGTCAAGCGCCACGCGATAGGTGCACGCCAGTGCAAGCTCCAGGCCCCCGCCCATGCAAAAGCCGTTCACCATCGCCGTGCTGGGGAAGGGGAGGCTGCGCAGTTTCTGCATCGTCTCCCAGCCCAGGTGGGTGAAGGCGATCGCCTCTTCAGCGGTGGCGAAGCGCGTGAACTCGTTGATGTCCGCGCCGGCGATGAAATTCTCCTTCGCCGAGCGGATGACCAGGCCCTTGGGCTTCGACGCGGCGATTGTCTCCAGCGCGGCGCCGAGTTCCTCGAGCGCTTCTCGCGAGAACGTATTGGTGGACTCGCCCTGCTTGTCGAAGGTGAGCCAGGCGAGGCCGTGGCGATCCTG